>MDTC01165733.1_pt1 | contig 224983 bp, 199 predicted proteins | sample 811181 | NCBI WGS metagenome assembly MDTC01 (sample SAMN05326644, study PRJNA326480) | marine metagenome | isolation source: seawater | place: Pacific Ocean: North | collected 2011
AGATATTGACACTAAATACCTTAACAGAATCCTTTCTGAAAATGTATCACATAGATTTCTCAATGTTGGTGATAAAGAATACAACTCTATGATTTAGATAGAAAAGGAAGAACCATAAGGGTGAAAAATTCCCATATACTCAAAGAATATTCTGATATTCTTTTTGAGGTAATCAATTACCGTTGGGTTCAAATTTTAGAAACATACAACTCATCCCCAAGAATCTCGAAGAAGATTAAGATAACTGACAGAGGTGGAATCAAAAGAAAACCATTAAGTAAGTATAAGAAATATCTATCTTTTACTGATAAGGTATGTTTTATTAGTGGTGAAGAATTTGATGGAGATTTGTCAATCGACCACGCGATACCATGGAGTTTTATGTTTTCTGATGATTTGTGGAATTTGGTATATGTTAAAAGAGGATATAATTCATCTAAATCAAATCGAATAGTTGATGAATCAGAAATCATCAAACTTGCAGAGAGGAACAAAGACCTTCTACGTAAAATGGAAAGTAAAGGGATGATTGATAAAAATTATTCCGAACTGAAATTCTCAATTGAGAATAATCTACTAAGAAAGTTTTGGATTAGTTTTAAAGGGTAAGAATAACCACTCCAAAAGAATAAACCATCACGGTAGAGTAATTTGTGGAGGGTGAGCGGGGTGTTCTCAAAACCCATTATTTTTTTGATATAGAGTTAATCTAAACTAAACAAGTCATCTACTTTACACTCAAATATTTTTGAGAGTTTCAACCCCAACTCTAAAGAAGGGAAGTATTTATTATTCTCAATTGAGTTAATGGTTTGTCTTGAAACCCCCAACTTAATTGACAGGTCTTCTTGTGTCATTTTATATTTCCCTCTATACATTCGAATGTTATTTTTCATAATTATGACTTGTAATGTTTGTAGAGTCTGTATCTGAAAATCAAATTAAATAGAATTAGTATGATAAATAAATTAAAAACCAAAACATACATGTAAGAAAGATTGTAAATCAAAAATGTTGATATTATGACTAAACCATAAGTGATAAATAAAGACATTGTCAAACTTTCTAATCTTATTTTAGAGATTAACTCATCTTCAATTTTTTCTTTACAAAAGGAGTTTATTAAACCTGAAACAATGATGATTGTGGTAAATATTTCATCACCCAAACCATTTTCTATCCAACCACCACCATAAGTCAAATCAGAAAATGACTCAGAAAACAATGAATATACTTTTAAGGTAAAAAGGGCAAAAATTATTTCCGTAATTAAGAGATAAAGGCCAATAATTGAAGTTAAGTAAAAAACTAAACCACTGATTTTTTTGTATTTGTTATCAAATAAGTAATTCATTTTGTCAAATTTTTTTTACAAATGTAAAATATTTCGTACATAATGACAAATATAATTTACATTTTTAAACGAATATCCTATTGTTACCTCACTCTTAATAATTTACTATGAAATAAATTTACAATCTAAAATATTGAATCTTAAAATCTTCGTATTTCCTTATTTGGTCTTGTCATTTAAAGATATATTTTCTTTTTTTCATCTTTTTCATCATAGAATCGACTGTCGTTCTACTTTTTCTGCCTTGCTAAAAATTTGTGAATACGAGCAAGAGCCTCAGTCAACAATTCTTCAGAGGTAGCAAAACTCAGTCTAATATGACCTTCTGCAGCCGAACCAAACCACTTAGGAAGACCTGGAACAATTGCTACTTTGGCTGTTTTAAGTAAATTTTCATGCAGTTGTGTTGCGGTATAAGGAGTTTGAGTTATATCAGGAAATAATACGTAGCAACCCTCGGGACTTTTACAACTAACCCCAGGCATTTCATTAAGCCTTTGGACCGCAAGATTTCTCATCCTATGCAAATGGGTAACGAAAGAAGACAACCAGAGTTGAGCGTCATTTAAGGCTGCTGTTGCGGCGATTTGTCCCAAAACATTCACTCCGTGAACAGTTGATTGATGTAATGAAGATTCAAATATTTGGTCATAAATCATTTTGTTTGGACACAAGACACTCCCTATTCGTAAACCTGCGAGTCCATAGGATTTACTGTACCCTGTAACTGTAATGGTCTGATTAAATACAGGTTCAATGCTCGCAAAGGCGTTGAATGTATGTGGGCTAAAAATGATGTCGCTCCAAATTTCATCTGATAGTACAATTATATCTTTATGCTTGGACACTACTTCGGCTAGAGTCAATAATTCTTCACGTGTAAAGACTTTACCCGTTGGGTTAAGAGGGTTACACAGACAAATCATTTTTGTTTTAGAATTGATTAGTGAAGACAATTCATTGAAATCAAAGCCATCGTCTTTTTGAGGGGTGTGGTACGCAATTGTTTTTGCGCCAACTTTTTCTGCCGAATATTTGAACAAAAAATCTACGGGATTAAAAATAATCACCTCATCTCCTGGTTTTAAGAGTGTTTTACAACAGAGGTAGATGCCAAATGCAGCACTATCAATGGGTAGAATACAATTTGAATCGTAGGCCACCTTGTTTTTCATTTTATAGTCATTTGCTACCGCATCTTTAAACTGAGGAAGACCTTCAGCAGGACCATAACTTAAATATCCCCCATCTATATATTCTTTGAGCGCTTTTTGAATTGGTGGTGCAACTTGAAAATCAGGATCTGCTGCCGTTAGCGGAATAACTCCCTGTGGAAGTGTTGCCCAACGCAAGTTATAAGCGCGAGTGGAAAGCATGTCTATATCTACATGATTTGAGTTGAACATCATTCAAGAATTAGTTCAAAAATAGTGTATTGATGCTTTCTACAGAGTTTTATAAAAATCATGAAATCTGATTAATTTAAAAATCAATCCTTTTTTGTTGAATCTAATCTGAATTTTCTCACTTGAATAAATTGATTTATAAATTTTGTTTAGCCTTGTGTTTTTTTCAACACAATCAATATTTATCTTTCAGAAAATGAGTTAATTGCGTAATTAATTTCAGAAAATCGAGAATACTTGTCGCAACATCGTTTTATCCTTTGTAACAAAGGATTTTTTATATTTTTACTTTCCCCTAACTTCTAAAATGTAACATAGCATTAATTTGTAATTCTATGCAGTACGAAAAGTATACATACAAGGGGTTGATTATTGCCCTAGTTATCATTTTTTTGTGGTCGATGTCCTTATATCTATTTATGAGCATTGAAATTGTTTGGACAAATCCTTTAATGTATTTGTTTGTGGCAATTCAAACTCATTTGTATACAGGCTTATTTATTACAACGCATGATTCCATTCATGGAGTGGTTGCCCCCAGTCATCCAAGAATAAATCGATTTATAGGTGTTCTAACTGCTACTCTTTTTTTATTTAATCCTTATCACGTCTTAGAAAAAAAGCATCAAGAACATCATAAACATGTAAATACTGACGATGACCCTGATGTGCATCAAGGACCTTTTTTTGTGTGGTTATTCAAGTTTATGATGCAATACATTAAATGGTATCAACTATTAGCGGCATCGATTGCGTATAACTTACTCAAACCGTATTTCCCCGCTGAAAATCTAATTCTCTTTTGGATGTTGCCCTCTTTTCTGAGTACTCTACAACTTTTTGTTTTTGGCACTTATTTGCCGCATCGCGGAGATCACCGCCACACAACGCAGTCTAGAAGTCAAAATAAAAACCATTTGCTTGCTTTCTTCAGTTGTTATTTTTTTGGATACCATCATGAACATCACGCTTTTCCGCACTTGCCCTGGTGGATGTTACCTCAGGCTAAGGAGATTGTAATTTCAAAAAAACAGTATTTATAAACCTTTGCCGGATTCTTAAAGAATTATAATTTTTTTTACGTTTTTGATTATATTTTTCAGTCTTAATGAAAAAGTTTATTTTTACTTTCACTAATTGACTAAAATTAAGTACGCGATGATGAAACATTTTTTTACTTTATTATTTATTTTGTCCAGTAGTTTGGCAATGGCCCAAACAACTGTTCAAGGAACTGTTGTTGACACAGACGGTCAACCCATCCCAAATGCCAACGTTGTAATGGTGGGGAAAGCTGTGGGAGCAGTTGCAGATTTTGATGGAAAATTCAGTTTTACAACAAGCCTGAGTGCTCCATTTACGCTGAAAGCAAGTAGTTTAGGTTATTCTGCTGCAACAGTTACGGTTGACAACACAGGTGGTATTACTATTGTAATGTCAGAAAATACAACATCTTTAGACGAGATTGTAATTTCTGCTTCTAGAACACCTGAACGTATTTTTGAATCACCAGTATCGGTAGAGCGTTTTGGACTCAAACAAATTCAAAATGCTTCTTCAGAATCTTTTTATAGTTCTTTACAGAACTTAAAAGGAGTGGACATTAACACGAACTCGCTGACATTTCAATCTATTAACACAAGAGGTTTTTCAACTTTTGCTAACACTAGATTCTTACAACTTGTAGATGGTATGGATAATACTGCTCCTGGTTTGAATTTCGTATTAGGTAACCTTGTGGGGATGTCTGAATTAGACGTTGAAAGTGTAGAAATTCTTCCGGGTGCATCTTCAGCCCTTTATGGAGCAGGCGCTTTCAATGGTATCTTATTTATGAGATCGAAGAGCCCTTTTACTTCTGAAGGAGTAAGTGCTTACGTAAAGCGCGGTATTACTACTCAAGAAGCTGCCGGAACAAATGATTACTACGATTGGGGAGTTCGTTTTGCAAAGAAGTTTAGCGATAAACTTGCGATTAAAGCAAACATCTCTGTTTTAAAAGGTGAAGACTGGCATGCAACTAGCACTCGAGATGTGTCAAGAGGAGCCACTGCGGGATCTAACAGAGCGAATAATCTCGCTTATGACGGATTAAACGTTTATGGAGACGAGGTTGCTACCTCTTTAAATTTTGACTTAATTGCTCAAGGAGTTGGTATTCCAATTCCAGCTGGGACTTTAGGAGCTGCTACGGTTTCTAGAACAGGTTACGATGAAAGAGACTTAGCTGATTACAATGCTGAATCGGTGAAGAGAGACTTTGCTGTACACTACAAACCTTTTGGAGACGATTTAGAGTTAATCTATAACTACAGAAAAGGAACAGGTACAACAATTTATCAAGGATCTAACCGTTATGCAGTATCTGGATTCGCCATGACACAGCAGAAGTTTGAAATCAAAAATGACAATTTCTTTGTGAGAGCCTATATCACAGCTGAAGATTCTGGAGACGCTTACGATACTCGTTTTGCGGGAATCAACATCAATAGAAGATGGAAGAGTGATACAGACTGGTTTACACAATACGCACAAACATTTATTGGAGCGAGTTTACAAGGTTTACTTTCTGGAGGATTATTACCTAATGTTCCAGAGGCTCAAGCACACGCTTTAGCTAGACAAGTTGCAGATACAGGAAGATTAATTCCTGGAACTGAAGCTTTTGGGCAAGCATTTAATACCGTTAAGCAAGACGGAAACTTCAATTCAGGTGCTCGCTTTATTGATAATACTAAGTTTAGACACGTAAATGGTAATTACAATTTAGCACACCTAATTAATGACTGGGCTGACATCCAAGTTGGTGGTTCTTATCGTCAATACGAATTGAACTCTAATGGTACTATTTTTACCGATAGTGACGGACCAATTAAGTACAACGAGTACGGAGCTTATGTTCAGTTGCAAAAGTCAATGGCAGACGATCGTTTGAAATTAACTACTTCTGCACGATACGATAAGAATGAATTCTTTGATGGTTTTGTTTCGCCAAGATTTTCATTGGCATATACTGCTGGAGAAAATCGTAACCACAACTTAAGAGTATCTGCTCAAACAGGTTTTAGAAACCCAACAACTCAAGATTTATTTATCGGTTTAGACGTAGGTCAAGCCATCTTAGTTGGAGGTGCACCTGACAACTTAGATCGAGATATTAGAACGTTCAGCACTTCTGCTGGAGCCCAAGCGCTTGGTTTACCTTCTCAAGTGCAGGTTTCTGGTCGTGCGGCTTACGAAAACTCATTTTCTCTTAGCTCTGTTTTAGCTGGTGCTCCACAAAAAGTAGACACAGAACTAATCCAGCCTGAAGAAATTGAGGCTTTCGAAGTAGGGTATCGAGGAAGTTTTGGAGTAATATCTTTGGATATTAGCGCATACTGGAACAGCTACTCTAATTTTGTTGCAGGACAAACCAAAGTAGTTCCATTATACGGAAGAGCGTTCTCTGGAGCCCCTTCTTCACAAGAAGAACTTTTAGCTGGTGCTGCAATTCTAAATGGAGACTACAAAGTTTACCAAGCTTATTCAAATACAGATTTGCCAGTTAAATCTTATGGAGTTGTTGCAGGCTTAGATGCTCGTTTAGGAGGATTTGATCTTGGATTTAGCTACACTTTCAATGAACTTGATTTTGATGAAGTTGGTAACGATTTCCGTGTAGGATTTAACACGGCACGTAATCGTATCAAAATGTCTTTAGGTCATGATGAGATTGTTAAAAATGTAGGATTCCAATTAAACTATCGTCAATCAGATGCTTACTCGTGGCAAGCCTCTTTTGCGGACGGAGAAATTCCTGGATATAGTGTTATAGATGCATCTGTAAGATATAATTTGCCAGCGATCAACTCTGTTTTTAAAATCGGGGGATCAAATATTACTGGTGAAGAATACATCAATGCAATTGGTTCTGGTTCAATCGGATCAATCTATTATGCAGCATTTAACATCAATTTCTAATTGAGTTATATTTTAAAATATAAAGGCGTCCCTAAGGACGCCTTTTTTGTTTGATAAATGTTTTTTTTCAATCGCAAACATTAGTTTATATTTGCAGCCGAAAAGCAACCTATTGTTGTATTATTTAAAACTAAATTCAAATGTCCAAGGTAACAGGAAAAATTGCACAGATTATTGGCCCAGTAATCGATGTAGAATTTGACTCTGGTGTAGCGATTCCAAAAATTTATGATTCATTGACAGTCACCAAAGCTGACGGTTCTCTTTTAGTATTAGAAGTCCAATCTCATATTGGACAAAATACAGTGAGAACAATTTCTATGGATTCAACGGATGGTTTGAGTAGAGGCTCTGAAGTGAGTGCTACCGGAGCTCCGATTCAAATGCCTATTGGTCAAGACGTTTACGGACGATTATTCAATGTTATTGGAGATGGAATTGACGGTTTAGAAAGTTTACCAAAAGAAGGTGATAATGGTTTACCAATTCACCGTGAAGCACCTGCTTTCGAGGATCTTTCTACATCTACAGAAGTTCTTTTCACAGGAATTAAAGTTATCGACCTCATTGAGCCTTATGCCAAAGGAGGTAAAATTGGATTATTCGGAGGTGCCGGTGTAGGTAAAACGGTTTTAATTCAAGAGTTAATCAACAATATCGCAAAAGGACACGGTGGGTTATCGGTTTTTGCTGGTGTAGGTGAACGAACAAGAGAAGGAAACGACTTGCTTCGTGAGATGTTAGAGTCAGGAATTATAAAGTACGGAGATGACTTCTTACATTCTATGGAAGAAGGTGGATGGGATTTGACTAAAGTAGACAAAGAGGCTATGAAAGAGTCAAAAGCAACTTTCGTATTCGGTCAGATGAATGAGCCTCCTGGTGCACGTGCACGAGTAGCTTTATCTGGATTAACCATTGCGGAATACTTTAGAGATGGAGCTGGGGATGGTCAAGGTAAAGACGTACTATTCTTCGTAGATAACATCTTCCGATTTACCCAAGCTGGTTCTGAGGTTTCTGCCCTACTTGGTAGGATGCCATCTGCGGTAGGATATCAGCCTACTTTAGCGACAGAAATGGGTGCAATGCAAGAGCGTATCACATCGACAAAAAACGGTTCGATCACATCGGTACAGGCGGTTTACGTACCTGCAGATGATTTAACTGACCCTGCTCCTGCGACAACTTTCGCTCACTTAGATGCAACTACTGTACTTTCTAGAAAAATCGCTGAGCTTGGAATTTACCCAGCAGTAGATCCATTAGATTCTACTTCAAGAATTTTAACGGCTGAGATTCTAGGAGATGAGCATTATTCATGCGCACAACGTGTAAAAGAGTTATTACAGCGCTATAAAGAACTACAAGATATCATTGCCATCTTAGGGATGGAAGAACTCTCAGAAGAAGATAAACTTGCAGTAGCTAGAGCAAGAAGGGTACAGCGATTTTTATCTCAGCCTTTCCATGTTGCTGAGCAGTTTACAGGAATTCCTGGTGTATTGGTCGATATTAAAGACACCATCAAAGGGTTTAATATGATTATGGATGGTGAGCTAGACCACATTCCAGAAGCAGCTTTCAACCTTAAAGGAACTATTGAAGAAGCTATTGAAGAGGGACAAAAAATGTTAGCAGAAGCTTAATAAACATATTTAGAGATGTATTTAGAGATTGTTTCTCCAGAAGCTACACTTTATTCAGGCGACGTTGAGTCTGTAAGCGTCCCAGGTGTAGACGGCCAGTTTCAAATGTTAGAAAATCACGCCTCGATTGTTTCGCTTCTAAAAGAAGGTGAATTGAGAATCAAAGGGAATCTTAAAATCGACGAGCAATATCAATCTAAATTTAGCACCAATCAAAATGGTGACTACTGTTTAGAAGTTTTAAGTGGAACTGTAGAATTTAAAAATAACAAACTTATAGTATTGATTGATTAAGCTTTAATCGGTAAGGCATGGATGATTTACCATTAGAATTACTTCAGTCTTTAGCGTATAAAAAAGAAAACCACGCTTTTCGAAGTTTAAAAACCTTCGAGGGCGTGGATTTCTTTTCCAATGACTATCTGGGTTTTGCACGAGAAGTAGTAATTCACGAGAAAGCCCTAGAAAAACTTCACACTTTTCCTTTTAATCTAAATGGCGCCACAGGTTCCAGATTGTTAAGCGGTAACCACAAAGCCTATAATGAACTCGAGCAAACACTCTGTGAAACCTTTGAGGTGGAAGCAGCTCTGGTTTACAATTCTGGATTTTCGGCCAATATAGGATGGATCTCTGCTATAATCCAAAAGAGCGACCTTGTCTTATACGATGCACTTTGTCATGCCAGTATAAGGGATGGCTTGAAAACGAGTCCGGCGAAGTCGTATAAGTTCAGACACAATGATCTTTCAGATTTAAAAATTAAATACGAACAGTTAAAGGAGCACAAGAACGTTTATCTAATTACCGAATCTGTCTTTTCTGTTGATGGTGATTTCGCTCCCCTTGACGAATTGACAGCTTTTTGCGAGGCGCATAAGATAAGAATGATTGTCGATTGTGCTCATTCTTCAGGGATTTATCCTCACAATTATGGGCAGTACTTTTTGAGCATAGTAACCTTTGGAAAATCTTATGGAGTGCACGGAGCAACATTGTTATGCAGTCAAAATATCAAAGACTATTTAGTTAATTATAGTCGGTCTCTTATTTATACTACAGCCTTAGATCCTTTCACTGTATTTAAAATTCAAGCAGCTATTGAATTAAGCCGTTCTGTGAAGGCAGAAAAACTTCGAGTTAAGTTATCAGACTGTATTTCTTATTTTTTAAAGATCGCAGAAGACCTGAATTTGATGCCCTATCTTTTAGACAGTACTTCTGCGATTCAAGGGATAAAATGTAAGGATAATGCTCAAGCCATTGATTTACAGAATTATTTACAACAACATAAATTTGCCTTAGCAGCAATTCGATATCCAACTGTAGCTAAAGGTGAGGAGCGCATTCGAATAGTTTTACACACCTTTAATACCGAGGATGAAATAAAGGGCCTTTTAGAAGCCAGCCATTCTTATTTTCAATCACAACTATGAGCACGAATTATTTTATTACCGGTATATCTACTGAGGTTGGAAAAACAATTTGTTCGGCTGTAATTACTGAAGCGCTTGAAGCGGATTATTTTAAACCAGTGCAAGCCGGTGATTTGGACTATGGAGATCGAGATAAAATCAGAGATTTAATCACCAATACTAAGACTGTGATTCATACTCCTTCATACGAATTGCAGTATCCTATGAGTCCACATGCAGCTGCAGCTCGCTCTGGTGTTGAGATAGATATTGAACAAATCATTCGACCAAAAACTGCTAATCGTTTGGTCATTGAAGGGGCAGGAGGACTTTTAGTGCCACTAAATCAAAAAGAAACTATCGCTGATTTAATCAAGTCTAGCGATAGGGTTATTTTAGTATCCAGGCATTATTTGGGCAGTATCAATCACAGTTTGCTCAGCATTCAATATTTGAATTCTAAAGGAATTAAGCCTTACATTCTTTTTAATGGAGATGAAAACTCCGAAACAGAATCTATTATCCTTAAAATGGGCTCCACTCATTTATTGGGTCGAATGCCTGAGTTAATTCATGTTGACAAGGAGCAGATTAAAAGAGCGGCAGAGGCTTTAAAACCCTCGTTACTCCAGCTCTAAACGCTGTAATATTACGGCTTTGTCAATCCTGTGTATTGGATGGTAGAACTGATTCAAATAGTCTTGTATTTGCTGATTCTCTTGATCAAAATCCCTTCCTAATAATTTGTTTTTTGACTTAACTACAATGCTTGGACGCATAACTTCAAAGAGGTATTTTATTTCTTCTGAAGGATTGGATCTAATATTTGGTATAAAGGGATATAATTCTTCACGAGCTATGTTTGAAGGATGCGTCGCTATCATAGTCGGAGGGTTTTGATTTTGAAACCAATAACCGATGTGAAAATCCAAATAAAATACAGATTCCTTATCAAGATGCTGCTCTTTTAAATAGTTGGGAACAGCAACTCCTTCACCGTTGTACCAGGAATCGTTTTGCTTGTGATGCGTCCAAAGCGCTTCATACTCTTTATAGCTCTCTATGGGAAGTACGAGAAAGAGTAGTAATACTGCTTGAACACTCTTTTTTGACTTAAAATGTGGCCATTTGACTTTTGATTGCACAAGGAATAACAAAAAGAGCGGATACCATTGCAATAGGTAGTGATCATTGATTTTGCCCAGTTTAATAAAAGAAAAAAGAACCCCAACATTAAGCGCAAGCAAACCCAGATTTCTCCTGTTGAGTTCATACTTGTTTTTTAAGATGATAAAGAGATAAATACCACCTATAGGAAGAATGTATAGCGAGGTTTTGAGCTGTGTCATGATGTCGACATCAGCATAGGCTAAAGGAGCTAAAATCATGGCGCTATACAAGGTGCTGAGATGAGCTGATTGCCAGTAAGGGAAAACACAAATCCCAATGGGAATCAATAAGCCTAAAACCGATTGGTACAGCGGAGAAAAGGATTTATTTTTTATGGCGTAATGAGTTTCTACTAGGGCAAATAAGAATAAGGCATAGATGTAGTTACTTTTGAATAATAAAGCACTGCAAAGTACAAATCCCGCTAAGACATAATACTTCTTTTCATGGTAAAAAAACCATCCTAAAAGCAAAGAAAAAATGGCTAAATGCTCACTCATCACACCCTGTACCGCTCCAAATAATGAGAGCAAATAACAGCAGAGAATGGCTGCAAAAAGAGATTGATTTTTTGAGCGAAAACTTTTGCTTTGGTTGTAGAATATATAGGCAGTTAAGCCTACCACAAGCACACCTACAGCTCTGATGAGCATCAAGCTTTTTCCGAACATTTGAAGTAGGAGCGCAAAAAAACCAAATACGAATAGGGGCTTTAAATCCCATAAATAGGTGAATGGCAGCTGACCATCGACCCAGCTTTGTCCCATGATTACAAAAGTGCTTTCATCTTTGTCAATATAATCTCTGAAAAAAAACGGAGCTCTTAAAAAAAAGCTGATTAAAATGAGAATTGTTAAAACACGTAAGGAAGCCCTAGAAGTCTTTGGAAGAATACTCATCTTTGCAAGATAGAAATTCAAGCGTAAAAATGCTTTTCAAAGGCGAGAAAAGAAGAAATATTGAGCAGACCGACAAAGAGCACCTTTGGCATCCTTTAACCCAGCATCAAACTGCACTACCTCCTCTTGCTATCAAAAAAGCCAAAGGGGTGTACTTATGGGATATAAAAGGTAATAAATACATCGATGGAATTGCTTCGTGGTATACCGCAATGTATGGTCATTGTCATCCAAAGCTCACTAGAGCGATTTCAAGACAAGCAAAAAAGCTAGATCAGATTGTTTTTACTGGGTTTACGCATCAGGCAGCTACAGATTTAGCTGAAAAGCTGATGGGGATATTACCCCAAAATCAAAAGCGACTCTTTTTTTCAGACAATGGATCAACCTCTGTAGAAGTCGCCATTAAAACGGCGCTTCAATACCACTTTAATAAGGGCCTTAAAAAAGAAACCTTAATTGCTTTTGAGAATGGTTTTCACGGAGACACCTTTGGCGCCATGTCGGTATCTGGATTGTCTGTTTACAATGGTCCGTTTGAGGAGTTTTTTATTCAAGTAGAGCGAATACCAGTTCCTAATGAGCATAATATAGAGCAGGTAATGTCAAAACTTCAATCCCTGAGCGAAAAAAAAGAAATTGCGGCATTTGTTTATGAGCCTTTAATTCAAGGAGCGGCTGGGATGAAAATGTACAATCCAGCTCATTTAGATCGAGTTTTAGACTTTTGCAAGAGTAAGACTATTCTTTGTATCGCTGATGAAGTCATGACAGGATTCGGAAAGACTGGAACGTATTTCGCTTCTGAACAGCTCTCAAACCAACCTGATTTTATCTGTCTTTCTAAAGCCTTGAGTGCGGGAATGCTACCTTTAGCATTAACCTCTTGCACTGAAACTATATATCAAGCTTTTTTGAGTGATGACTTGGCCAAAGGATTTTTTCACGGTCACACTTATAGCGCAAATCCATTAGCTTGTGCTGTTGCAAGTTCAGCTATAGATTTACTTACCTCAAATTCAATTCAAAGTGCCATTAGAAGAATTGAAAAACAACACCACCTATTTGTCAATGAACTCAAAGCAAATCAAAATGTTTCAAATGCGAGAAGTAAGGGAGTTATATTGGCTTTTGAACTCAACAAGGAAATGAGTAGATACGGTGAAAAACGCAATGAGTTGTATCAATTTTTTATGCGACAAGGCGTGTATTTAAGACCCTTAGGAAATACAATTTATATAAGTGCTCCATACACCTGTACTTCTAGACAAATGAACAAAATTTACAATGCGGTACGCGCAGCGATAAAACTATAATGACGAAAGCTGTTTATATAGAAGAACTTCACACTATTTCTGCACTTGGTATGGAAGACTCTGAGAAAAGAGAAATCTATTTAAGCGGGAAAACAACACTTCGATATAATGATGAACTTAATCGTTTTGTCGGCCGTGTAGATGATAAACACGTATTGCCTTCAGATTCAAAGTACTATTCAAAATTAGATCGTAGCGTTCGTTTAGCATTGACCTTGAGCGCTCGAATGCGTAAATCTTGCGCGCGGATTGATGATCAAATCGGGGTTAGTCTTGGGTCTTCACGAGGGGCGACTGAATTACTTGAGGGAGACTACAAAGCGTTTATGAACAAGGAGGATGTTAGGCAACTTTCTTCACCAACGACCACTATGGGTAATATTAGTTCTTGGGTAGCACAGGATTTGAGCGCTTTTGGCCCTAATATTGAAAATTCAATGACTTGTTCTACGGCAGCGCAGAGCATCCTAACAGCTGTAGCTTACTTAAATGCAGGTATGTGTGCATATTTTATCGCTGGAGGAGCAGAAGCCGCTTTGACTCCATTTACAATGGCTCAGTTAGATCGATTAGGTATTTACAGTAAGGCGGAGAGTCAAGCAGGAAATTTTGATAAGCTTGAAAACACTATGGTTTTAGGAGAGGGCGCAGGATTATTAATGTTAAGTAGTAAACCTAAAAATGCAAAATTCGCAATTAGAGGCGTTGGATACGCTATTGAACCAATTATTCATCCTACTGCGCTATCTTCAAATGGCCGCTGTTTTCAAAAGGCTATGACTATGGCTAAAGGAGATCACAAGGTTGATGTAATAGTTATGCACGCCCCAGGAACAAAACAAGGTGATTTGGCTGAGTTAAAAGCAATTCATAAAGTGTTTGGAAAAGAAACTCCACTTTTGACGAACAATAAATGGATAATTGGTCATACTTTTGGAGCCTCAATGTTACTGAGTTTGGAAATGGCTACTACAATGCTTGAACACCAAGAATTTTATACTGTTAATCATCTTACACACCATGGAAATACAGATGCTCAGTTCAATACTGTTTTGGTAAATTCAGCAGGATTTGGAGGAAACGCTGTTTCACTTTTAATAAGTAAAATTTAAACGTTATTTACACGAATAAAAACTTTGATATGAGTGATATAAAACACAACTGGACGAGAGAGGAGATCAAAGAAATTCACGAATTACCAATTATGGAATTGGTGTATCGTGCCGCCACAGTGCATAGAAAGTATCACGATCCCAATACTGTTCAAGTTTCTACCTTGTTGTCGATTAAAACAGGCGGATGTCCAGAGGATTGTGGATATTGTCCACAAGCCGCTCGCTACCACACTGATGTTGATGGTAATGATTTAATGAGTGTTCATCAGGTAAAGGCGCAAGCGCTAAGAGCGAAGTCAAGTGGAAGTTCAAGGGTTTGTATGGGTGCGGCTTGGAGAAACGTAAAAGATGGTCCAGAATTCGATCAGGTTCTTGAAATGGTTCGCACAATCAATAAACTGGATATGGAAGTTTGTTGCACACTAGGGATGATTACAGAACAGCAAGCAAAACGTTTGGCAGAAGCAGGCTTATACGCTTATAATCACAATTTAGATACCTCTGAAGATTACTACAAGGAAGTCATTTCAACTCGTGCTTATCAAGATCGATTGAACACCATTGACAATGTTCGAAAAACAAATGTAACTGTTTGCAGTGGAGGGATTATCGGAATGGGAGAATCTGTTGATGATAGGGTAGAAATGCTTGTCGCATTAGCCCATTTAGATCCGCAACCAGAATCTGTTCCTATTAACGCTTTAGTTCCGGTTGAAGGAACTCCAATGGAATCAAATGAACCTGTTTCAATTTGGGAAATGGTTCGAATGGTCGCTACCACACGGATAGTAATGCCTAATACCCAAGTACGTTTGTCCGCAGGAAGGACTCAGATGTCTGCTGAGGGTCAAGCCTTTTGCTTTTTAGCTGGTGCAAATTCCATTTTTGCCGGAGATAAGTTATTGACCACTCCAAATCCCGATATCAATGAAGATATGAAACTGTTCAAATCGCTCGGATTGAATTTTCAAAAACCATTCGTTAAAGTACCGCAGCCAACCACGATTGAAGCTGAAGCATCTGAACTAGAACCACTAGGAGAAAAACCAAAATGGACTAGACCTTTGCATAAAATCGAACGCAATGAATTGGCTCGAAATAAAAATTGACTACTCAAGCGAATTGAGACCTTCTGAAATGAGCTCAAATTCCCAGCCTCTGTGCACAAAGTAGGCATTTATTTTTTTTTTCTGTTCTAAAAGGGTTAAGTGCTTATATTCTTTTTTCTTTTGGTCCAACAGACTGAAAAAGACCTCTTGATATTCTTCTACTACTATCTCTTTAAGTCCGATTTTTATATTGAACTTTGAGATGTTGCGCTTTTTTAATTCGTTGGTAATTCGACGACGCCCCCATTTTTTTATTCTAAACTTTCCTCTTGCATAACATTGTGCGAAGCGTGTTTCATTAAGGAAATTTTCTTTAATCAAATTAACTACGATTTGATCTATTGCTTCCGGAATCATCTTCATTTCTTTTAATTTCCTGGTGACCTCTTGATGGCAACGTTCTTGATACGCACAATAAAATTCTAATTTTTTTTGTGCTTCTTCTAAGGTATAGGTATTATCATTTTTTGATAAGAATGCCATAGTGAAATTTAAGCAAAAAAAAAGAGCTCCCTGGAAGAGGAGCTCCTTAAAAATTTACGATTTTATCGTTTTTCCTTTTTTGTTTTTGAATCTGTATTGTAAATAGGTGTATGCATCTCTGGGTTGTATACGAATCCATTTTTTATACTTCAAAAACCATTGTAATCGAATTGACTTTGGCCAAAATAAAAATCCTCTAGTCAAATATGCCGCGATAAAGGGATGAATGTTGAGAAAAACGTCGTTTGCTTTTCCGCTTGCGATACGTTCTACTTCTGCATTTATTTTATCGATGAGCACGATAGGAGCTTCCACTTGACCTTGGCTATTGGGATTGACCTCTGAAGTTTTTATATTCATTTCAGGTCTCACTCGTTGTCTTGTGATTTGGATAAGTCCAAATTTACTTGGCGGAAGAATTTTATGTTTCGCTCGATCTTCTTTCATTTCGCTTCTAAGAAATTCGAACAATTTTTTTCTGTTTTCTGCTCGGCCCATATCTATGAAATCTACCACTATAATTCCCCCCATATCTCTTAATCTTAATTGTAGGGCAATTTCTGAGGCAGCCAGAAGATTTACTTCTAATGCAGTTTCTTCTTGATTGTTGGCTTTGTTTGAACGATTTCCACTATTGACATCAATCACGTGTAAGGCTTCTGTGTGCTCTATCACTAAATAAGCACCTTTACTCATTGAAGCCGTCCTGCCAAAAGATGTTTTAATTTGACGTTCTATTCCAAACTTTTCATAAATGGGCGTATTCCCTTTGTGTAGTTTTACAAGAGATTCCTGTTTGGGTGAAATCTCTGAGATGTAATCCTTTATGCGATCCGCTACATCTTCATTGTCCACATAAATGCCCGTAAAACTATCGTTTAATACGTCTCTTAAGAACCCGGTTGCTCTGTTGAGTTCAGCAAATACTTTAGAAGGATGAGAAGCTTTATGCAGTTTTCTGCACATCGTTTCCCACTTTGACACTAATTTTTGTAAATCAGCATCTAATTCTGCAACTTTTTTTCCTTCAGCTACAGTTCTTACAATAACTCCAAAACCTTTTGGTTTAATACTGGTTACAAGTCGTTTCAGTCGATCTTTTTCTTCTCTGCTTTCAATTTTTTGAGAAACAGAAACTCGATTCGAAAAAGGTACAACGACTACATATCTTCCCGCAAGAGATAATTCTGAGCTTATTCTGGGGCCTTTGGTAGATATAGGTTCTTTTACAATCTGAACTAGAATGGACTGATTGGATTTAATAACATCATTTATACTACCGGTTTTCTCGATATCTTTTTCAAAAGGGAATTTTTCGAGATTGTAAGATTTACTTTTGTTTGTTCTTATTCCTTTGATAAATTTTAGCATTGAACTCAACTGTGGCCCTAGATCGTGGTAGTGAAGAAATGCATCTTTCTCATATCCAACGTCTACAAAGGCAGCGTTTAGTCCAGTTACAGATTTTCTGATTTTTGCTAAATATATATCTCCAACTGAAAAGCTGCTGTCCACTTCTTCGCGGTGCAGCTCGATAAGTTTACCTTCTTTAAGTAAAGCAAAATCAACAGTGTCTGAACTAGTTCTTATAATTAATTCATTATTCACTGTTATATATTTTAGTATGCGCTATCTGCGCAAAATTTAAACAATTGTGATAAAAATCACGTTAACCATCATGTCAAAGAACGTGTTTTACGGAAGATTATTTCTTCTTGTGTCGGTTAGCTCTTCTGCGCTTTTTGCGCTTGTGAGTAGCTACCTTATGTCTTTTTCTCTTTTTTCCACTCGGCATAGTATAGCACTTAAAGTTAGATTAATAAATTATTTTACTTGAACGTTACTCTTTACACTTTCCACAAAAACTTTTGCAGGTTTAAATGATGGAATATTGTGTGCAGGGATTTTAATAGTTGTGTTTTTTGAAATATTTCTTCCTGTTTTTTCAGCTCTTGTCTTAATGATAAAGCTTCCAAAACCTCTTAGATAAACATTGTCACCACTCTCAAGTGAACTCTTTATTTCGTTCATAAAAGATTCTACTGTTGCTTGGACATCCCCTTTGTCGATTCCTAATTTTTCCGAAATATTGCTTACTAAGTCTGCTTTCGTCATTTTATTTGTTTTTTTGGCACGCAAATATATAAATTAAAACTTTGTTTAACTCTAAAACGCTACATTTTAGTGTTATAAAGCATAATTTTAATGATAGAGTCATTTCGTAAAGGTCTGCAGCAATGGTATGAATTCAATAAAAGAAGTTTACCCTGGAGGCAAACCAAGAATCCTTACCTCATTTGGTTAAGTGAAATAATACTTCAACAAACCAGAGTAGAACAGGGTTTGCCATACTTTGAAGCCTTTTCGAAAGCGTATCCAACTGTATTTGATTTGGCGTCGGCAAAAGAAGAAGAGGTTTTAAAATTATGGCAAGGTTTAGGTTATTATAGTAGAGCTCGAAATTTGCATCAAACGGCAAAATACATCGTTGAAGAATTGAAAGGGGAATTTCCTAGATCCTATCACGGACTTATCCAACTCAAAGGAGTAGGTCCCTACACAGCTGCTGCAATTGCCTCTTTTTGCTTTGATGAGCCAAGGGCTGTTGTCGATGGAAATGTTTACCGAGTTCTCGCTCGAACATATGGGATCAAGACACCTATAAATTCTTCCTTAGGTGTTAAAGAGTTTCAGCAACTCGCCAATGAACTTCTCGACAGCGAGAAACCTGCCGCTCATAATCAGGCGATAATGGAATTTGGTTCTCAACAGTGTAAACCTAAAGCTGCACTTTGTGAAAAATGTTTTTTTAATGAAAAATGTTATGCCTTTCAAAAACAAGTGGTTGCTGATTTTCCAGTAAAGGAAAAAAAGATAAAAATCAAAAAGCGAACGCTACATTATTACATCGTTTTGAATCCTCAAAAAAGAACGTTATTGCACAAAAGAGTACATAAAGATATTTGGCAAAACCTTTACGATTTTCCCCTTATTGAACAACATTTAAAACCATCTTTTCAAGATGTTGTAAAATTACTTGCGAAAAAAGGTGTTCATGGGTTAAAGCAGCATTGGCTTTGGAGCGAAGACCCCTTAGTACATAAATTGTCTCATCAAGAGTTGTCTGTTTCTTTCACAGTTCTCGAAGTCACAGATAATTTAGAAGAACATAAAGAGGCCGTGCACTGGTCTGAACTGCAATTTTATGCTGTTCCAGTTCTTATCCAAAATTTTATAAATCGATTTAAATTTTAGTACTTTTATCTTATGAGCGGAACGTTAAATAAAGTCATGTTAATCGGTCACTTAGGTGATGAAGTTAAAATGCACTACTTCGAAGGTGGCAATTGTATTGGAAGATTCTCCATAGCTACTAACGAGTCATATACCAATCGACAGAGTGGAGAAAAAGTAACTCAAACGGAATGGCACAATGTTGTTCTGAGAAACAAAGCTGCCGAAATATGCGAAAAGTACTTAAAAAAAGGAGACAAAATTTATATTGAAGGCCGATTAAAAACAAGACAGTGGACAGGTGATGATGGTCAAAATCGTTATTCGACTGAGGTACATGCCTCGGATTTTACTTTCCTTACACCCAAAGAGCAATCTGGGGCATCTTCTGTAATGTCAAATGCTTCAGTTCAGCAATCTAATGCACATACTTCTTCAACATCGAATGACTCTATGGTTGCAAAGGATCAAGAAGATGATCTTCCTTTCTAATATAAAATTCAGTTGATTCCGACTAAAACATGCTGATTCAAATCTTAGTTTTGATCCTATTGCTTGCGGCTTCTGCCCTTATTTCAGGTGCTGAAGTAGCTTTATTTGGCTTGAGTAAGACAGCGGTTGAAGAAATTACAGCCTCTTCTGAATTTGCAGGTAAACGCATTTCTAGGCTATTAGGGAAGCCTAAAAAACTATTAGCGACAATTCTGATAGCTAATAATGCAATAAATATTGCTGTGGTTTTACTTTTTGCTGAATTGGGTTCGATCTGGTTTAAGGGAAACACAGCTGAACTCTTTGGAATTATCAAGGTGAGAACGCTATTAGATATCTCAATTGCTACGATTTTAATTTTGTTATTTGGTGAAATTCTACCCAAAATATACGCCAACAGAAACCGTGCTACCTTCTCTGTATTCATGAGTCGACCTTTACTGGTCTTAGATGTACTTTTTGGATTTGTATCTACACCTATGCAAAAAATAATGGAATTCTTAGAAGATCGTCTAGCCAAACGTAAGACTAATATCAGCGTAAATCATTTAACACATGCGCTAGAACTTGCATCTGAAAAGGATACCACTAAAGAAGAGAAAAAAATTCTTGAAGGAATAGTAACTTTTGGAAACACTGACACCAAGCAGGTTATGCGTCCTCGGATTGATATTTTTGCTATTGGAAACGACCTTTCTTTTCAAGAATTGTTGAATGAAATACAGAGTAATGGTTATTCTAGAATTCCAGTGTACCAAGAGCATATTGACACAGTGATTGGAGTCTTGTACGTAAAAGACCTCTTACCCTACTTAAATGAAAAGGATTTCAGCTGGGTTGATTTACTTCGAGATCCTTACTTCGTTCCTGAAAACAAAAAGCTCGATGATTTATTGGTTGATTTTCAAGAACAAAAAAAACACTTAGCCGTTGTGGTTGACGAATATGGAGGTACTTCAGGAATCGTAACCTTAGAAGATATAATTGAAGAAATTGTTGGTGATATAAGCGATGAATTTGATGATGATGATTTGATTTATTCTAAGATAGATCACCTTAATTATGTTTTTGAGGGAAAAACCAATCTAAAGGATTTTTATCGTGTTACACATATAGAGGATTTCACTCTATTTGAATCTTCTAAAGGCGAATCTGAAACTATTGCTGGCTTTGTATTAGAAATTGCACAAGGGTTTCCTAAAAGGGGAGAGACTATTCGTTTTTACAATTACAAATTTGTTGTAGAGAGTTTAGACAATAGAAGGCTAAAGCAAATAAAAGTAACTTTACCCAATGAGAATTAGTCTTTTTATTCTTTGGTTGATCTTATTAAATGCTTGTCAAACCCAAAGTACACCCAAGCCTCGTGCTGAGATAAGAATTGATATTCCAACAGCTGTCTACGCTGAAATTACCCCAAATGATTGTACATTCTCGTTTGATCAAAATAAAATTTCTGATTTAAAGGTTGGAAGAAATTGTCAACTCAAAATAGAGTATCCGAGCATCAAAGGCGATTTGTATATGACTTATAAGGCTGTAAATGGCAATATTGAATCTCTTTTGAGTGATGCGCAAAAACTATCAAGAGAACATATGATTAAGGCTGATAATATAGTGGAGCAACCTTATATTGATCCTTCAAATACTGTTTACGGCATGTATTATGAGGTTATTGGAGATGCTGCTTCGCAAGCTCAGTTTTATCTGACGGACAGTGTTCAGCATTTCTTGACAGGGTCGCTTTATTTTAGGACTAAACCCAATTATGATTCAATTTATCCTTCAGCGGTATATATCCAAAATGACATTCGTGTGCTCATGGAGAGCTTACGTTGGACGGATTAATACCTATTTCAAATAATTTTCGGCATCTGAAATCGCCAAGAGTATTGCCTCTTTAACCTCAGTAATTGCTATTTTTTCTTGTGCGAGAATTTTTCGTTTCTCCTTACTCAATTCTGCACCATTCATGATTTCATCTGAATTAAATTTTGTGCCAAATGCCTGCATCCAATTCATCATTTCTTCATGGGCATGAACCAAATTATCAAATTTTGCCTTAGCCAAACTATCTTCTTTGATTAAGGGTTTGAGTTCTGCACTTAATTTGGCAATAGTACTCATTTTTGGCATAACCTCATCGTGTATGTCAAGCACAACATTCATTCTAACTTGCTCTAGTTCTTTCGACGTTTGTTCATTGTTGACTTGAAAGTTACAGGAACTTACACAAAGGATTATCGAGAAGAAGATTGTAGTTTTCTTCATTTTTGTGAGATTGTAAAAAGGCGCCCTTGAAGGGCGCCTTTGAAGTTTATTTTATTACTGCTTTTTCCACAATAAAATCAATTAATTGTGGACCTAAACTTTGAGAGAGTTTGTAAGGATATAAAACTCCTGAAACAGGTCTGTAATCGTCGTACATTGTATTTTGCTCAAAACTTTGTCCTTGCATTTCAACACTTACTGTTTCTTGTAATTTAAGCCCTGTTTCTATGGCGTAAAAGGCTTTTCGCTTTTCTGATACTTGAAGTGCATATGCGTCTACTCCATTTACATTTTCAATGCCATTTAACCTAATGTCTTCTTTATTTAGCCATAGTAACTCTTTAACAAATGCAGATTCCTCAATAGCCTCTTTTAATTCTTCTTCATTGAGGTCTTTTCTTTGACCTTGAGTGAGCTGATATCCTGTATTTCCTTCAATGACTGCCTTTTGCATAGTCGACCCCATCATATTGAGCTCTTGTATAAATTGGTCTTCTCCAGCTTTATTCAATTTTAATTCGAGTTTCATACCTTGTACTTCGGCTACGGCTTCAATTTCATAGGCATTAACTGCTGAAACGGCTTCTATTCCTCCTATCGCATCTATATAGGCCTTCAGCACTTTTTTAGCGGTGAGGTCTGCAGGAAGCTCTTTTTTATACTCAGGCTTAGTGGCTGGATTAGCTTCCACATCAAAGTAATTGACTTGGAGTGTTTTCCCTTGAAAATTAACTTTTTCTAAATTTTCTAAAACCTCACTACCCTTGCCAACAACGACTACTCTGGCATTATCAGTTTTAAAATATTTCTTTGCTGTTGCTAAAACATCTTCTTTAGTGATCTCATCAATAGACTTGAGATAGTTTTGATAAAAATCATCGCTGAGGTCCTCACTTATAGTGTTTATAGCAAATCCCGCAACTGTATTTGGACTTTCTAGAGAACGAATGAACCTACCCTTGTATTTGGCTTTGGCACTTGCGAGTTCTTGGTCAGTAACTAAATCAGTAGTTATGTTTTTCATTTCCTTTAAGATTTGAACTACAGAACTATCAGTGACGGCATTTCTGACCTGAGCAAAAGCTCTAAATCGAACAGGACTGTACTTGTCATTACTTATATTGGAGTAAGATCCATAGGTATACCCTTTATCTTCCCTGAGGTTCAAAAATAATCTGCCTTCAGCACCTCCACCAAGAATCTGGTTGGTTAAAAGAGCAGGCAGATAGTCTGCATCTTTCATTTTGAGGTCAATGATATTTTGCACCATTACCTCAGATTGTACTGCATTGGGCATATCTATGAAGTTGATTTCTGTTTGGGCAACATCCGTTGGCATATTAAAAGGTCTTGTTGAGACCGGTGAAGGTTTCCAAGACTTGAAACTCTTTTTTACCATTTTAAAAACACCTTTGGTATTGACGTCACCTATAACCACGATGTAGGCGTTAGACGGATTAAAATTTTGGGCGTATGCGTTTTTAACGTCTGCGAGGCTAATTCTATTGATGCTTTCTTCTGTGATAAATTCACCATAGGGATGGTCTTTTCCATAAGCCAAAGCCCCTTGAACTAAACTGGCTATAGCCGATACATCTTTTTCTCTAGATTCTAAGTCAGCGAGAATGATATTTTTTTCCTTGTCAAACTCTTCTTGTGTGAAATTGGGTTGAAGAGCAGCCTCGGCCATCAATTCGAGAATTCTTGGAAAATATTTGGACAATGTACTTGCGAATCCACCCTCAGAGCCAAAGTTTAAGCGAGCCCCTAAGAAGTCGATTTCTTCGTTAAATTCATCTTTTGATATATTTTTTGAACCTTTTCCAAGGAGTGAAGATAATAGTGACCCTACACCTGCCTTGTCTCCTTCAGAATAAGGAGCATTGTCAATGGCTAATTGAATAGAGACTCTAGGCAACTTGTGGTCTTCTACAATTAAAAGCTTGATGCCGTTTTTAAGGTCATAGCGAGCTGCCTCTTTTAAGTTAATTGTTGGAACCGGCCCAGGTTCTGGTTGTTTTGATCTGTCGATTTCGATTTGAGCTTGGGTACTCACCCAACATCCGAAAATACTCAGTATAAGGATTAAATTTTTCATTTCTATTCTTCAGTGTTTTGTTTAGGAATATATTTTAATTCAACTCGACTTTCGGCGTTGAGGTATTTTTGAGCTATTGCTCTTATATCTTCTCTGCTAATGGTTCGGATAATTTCTAATTGGGTATTGATCAGGTCTGTATCTCCGTATAAGACATTATAGCGTGCAAGTGAATTGGCAATACCTTGAACAGAGCTGTTAGAACTTACAAAATCGTTTTCGAATTTGTTGAGTAGTTTCTGATAGTCATTCTCACTGATCAACTCTGTTTTTAACTTCTCAATTTCATCGTCGATTTCGACGATCAAGTCATCCATAGTATTCTCTCCTAAAGGAAGCCCTCCTAGGAGATAGGCCCCGTAATCCTCTAATCCGTAGTTAAGAGCAAAAATTTGAAGCGCCATTTGTTTGTCATCAACTAATCTTTTTTGAAGTTTAGAACTTTGACCATCGCTCAAATAAGTGGAGATCATATTCAGTCCGTAAGCATCACGGGTCGCTTGACCAGGAGTTCTATACCCTAAAAGTATTAAAGGGATTTGAATATTCGGATCTTCGAAAGAAGTTTGAATGGTTGAAGTAATGGGGTCTTCTTCATATGTGTTTTTATTGACATTCTTACCTCTAGGGATGGGTCCAAAGTAAGATTCAATCAAGGCTTTTGCTTCGTCAGATTTAAAATCACCCGCAACTACAAGTGTTGCATTGTTTGGCACGTAATAAATCTCTTTGAAGGCTTTAAAATCCTCTAGAGTTGCTGAAGCCAAATGGTCTAATGAACCGATTACTGACCAGTTGTAAGGGTGTTTAGTAAATAGGTTTTTAAACATTTCTTCTACGAGCTGTCCGTAAGGGGAATTATCAACTCTCAGACGACGTTCTTCTTGAACGACCTCTTTTTGCGTATCAATACCAATTTGATTGATTACCGGATGCAATAAGCGCTCACTTTCGAGCCAAAGGCCTAGCTTTAAATTATTCGAAGGAAATAACTCGTAGTAATAGGTTCTGTCTTGCGTTGTATTTGCATTGTTGTCACCTCCGTTCGAAGAAACAATTTTGAAAAAGTCACCACGCTCAATATTTTCAGTTCCCTCAAACAATAAATGCTCAAAGAAATGGGCAAAGCCTGTTTTGTCGGGATTTTCATCTTTTGATCCTACGTGGTACATGACCGAGGTAACTACGATAGGAGCACTGTTATCTCTGTGTAAAATGACGTGCAATCCATTGTCTAAATCGTATTCTTCGTAGGACACCTGTTGTGCATTAGCACCTATGAACAGCAATGTAATTAGAATACTTAAAGTGTGAAGTTTAGTAAATTTCATTTAATGTATTTTAAAAATGTATGAGTATCAAAAATTAATAACGTAAAGATACAAAGTAGAAACGAGCAGAATTCACTGAAGAATTGAAATTATTTCAAATTTCTGATTATATTTGCCCCGCTTAAATTAAAAGTAAATTAACGTATGTACGCAATTGTAGAGATGGCAGGGCAGCAATTTAAAGTTGCGAAAGACCAAAAAGTTTTTGTGCATCGTTTGAGTGAGGACGAAGGAAAAAAGGTGACTTTTGACAAAGTATTTCTCATTGAAGACGAAGGCAAAGTAACTGTTGGCGCCCCAGTCATAGAAGGTGCAGCTGTCGAGGCAAAGATTTTACAGCACCTTAAAGGCGATAAGGTAATCGTCTTTAAAAAGAAAAGAAGAAAGGGTTACAAAACTAAGAATGGTCACAGACAATACCTTTCTGAAATTGTGATTGAAAGTATTTCCGCTTCAGGGAATAAGCCCAAGACTAAGGCTAAAGCCGCTGAAAGTAAACCCGCACAAAAAGAAATGACAGCCGTAAAAGAGACAGCAAAAAAAGCAGCAAGTCCAAAAGCAGAAGCAGTGGATTACAGCGCGATGACTGTGGCTGAATTGAAAGCTGTTGCTAAAGAAAAAGGAATCACTGGAATTTCTGCGATGAAAAAAGCAGAGTTAATTGCGGCCATTCAAAATAATTAAACACTAGAGCATTATGGCACATAAAAAAGGAGTTGGTAGTTCTAAAAACGGTAGAGAGTCAGAATCGAAACGACTCGGCGTAAAAATATTTGGAGGTCAAACTGCATTTGCTGGAAACATAATTGTACGACAGAGAGGTACAAAGCACAATCCAGGTGAGAATGTTTATGCTTCAAAAGATCACACACTTCACGCTAAAGTGGATGGTGTTGTTAAATTCGAAAAGAAATCAGGAGGAAAATCGTTCGTTTCTATTGAAGCTTTTGAAGCCTAGTAGACAACTATTTTTTCATTCTGAATTAAGATAGAGAACCATGCTTGTGGTAGCATGGTTTTTTTTATGCCAAAATATCACGTATGATTTTTAGATGGTGCTCATTGTGAATGACTATAAATTGAAGAGTCTCTTTAGTATTAATAACACCTAATTTAGGGTGATGAAAGTGTAAATTCGCAGGAGCATCAGTTGTTTTTTGTAGCTTCACAACTACGTTATTTAAATGACGTTGTAGATCATTTACTTCAGGATTTTGTACTGCTGGACGCACAACCTTGGGTGCTTTTGCACTTTTTCTAGGAATGTATTTCAATAGAAAAAACAGCTTTTTCGTGACGACTTGGTACAGTAAACTCTTTGTAGACCCCCTTTCTTGTAGGGCTTCTGCACTAAATTCGGCTACTAATAAAGCGTGTTCAATGTGCCATCCTACAGAAGCTTCAGAAATACTTGATTTTACAACCGCTGCTTTTGAAATGACTTCGTTTAAGGTCTCAAGGCTTTCTTCAATAGGAGACTTAATAGCGATAGTATTCAGGTTTAAATGGTCCCTTTACTGCCACACCGATATAATTGGCTTGATCTTCTTTGAGCTTAGTCAGTTCAGCGTCTAATCGGGAAAGGTGAAGTTCTGCCACTAGTTCATCTAAATGCTTAGGTAACATGTATACTTTTGCCTCGTAGTTTGCAGAATTATTCCACAATTCGATTTGTGCTAGGGTTTGATTGGTAAATGAATTGCTCATCACAAAACTCGGATGTCCTGTAGCGCAACCTAAATTAACCAAACGACCTTCGGCTAGGACAATAATGTCGTTTCCATCAACCGTATATTTATCTACCTGTGGTTTGATTTCCACTTTCGACGAGCCGTAATTACTGTTCAGCCAAGACATGTCGATTTCATTGTCAAAATGACCTATGTTACATACAATAGCCTTGTCTTTCATAGCTTTAAAGTGAATATCACCAACAATATCTTTGTTTCCGGTAGCTGTGATAATGATATCTGCTTTTGGAATAAGGGTTTCCAAGGTTTTGACTTCATAGCCATCCATACAAGCTTGTAGGGCACAAATAGGATCAATCTCGGTTACGCTTACGATTGCTCCTGCTCCTCTAAAAGAGGCGGCTGTTCCTTTTCCTACATCACCATAACCGGCCACTACCACTCTTTTTCCTGCTAGCATGGTATCTGTTGCTCGTCTGATTGCATCTACAGCGGATTCTTTACATCCGTATTTGTTGTCAAATTTAGATTTGGTAACAGAATCATTCACATTGATCGCAGGCATTGGCAAGGTTCCTTTTCGCACTCTTTCATACAAACGGTGCACTCCTGTTGTGGTTTCTTCTGAGAGGCCTTTAATATCTTTAGTCAATTCTGGAAATTGATCTAAAACCATATTGGTGAGGTCTCCTCCGTCGTCTAAAATCATATTTAGAGGCTTGCGGTTTTCTCCAAAACGAAGGGGCTGTTCTATACACCAATCAAATTCTTCTTCGTTCATTCCTTTCCAGGCGTAAACCGCGATTCCTTTGGCTGCAATGGCTGCAGCGGCATGATCTTGGGTAGAAAAAATATTACAAGAACTCCAAGTCACTTCTGCCCCTAACTCTATAAGGGTTTCAATCAACACGGCTGTTTGAATGGTCATGTGTAAACATCCTGCAATACGAGCGCCATGAAGGGGCTTTTGATCTTTGTGTAAATCGCGTAAGGCCATTAAACCTGGCATTTCAGCCTCGGCGAGTTCAATTTCTTTTCTTCCCCAATCAGCAAGGCTGATGTCCTTTACTTTATATGGAACGTAATTTCCAGTTGGTGTGGGCATATTCCTTTATTTTTGTCCTTTAATTTTTTGAATTTACAAAGGTAATTACAAATTCATTATTGTGCCGTTACACCAACGATTTGAATGCAAAAATAAAGCCGAGCTCTTAGTTTGGAAGTTAGAGGAGACCGAGTTGGAACTTCGAAAAAATCTTCAATTGACAAGGGAGTCTGAAAATAGATTAATGAAAATGAAGTCTGAGGCTCACAGAAAATCCTTATTAGGAATCCGACAATTGCTAAAGGTCAATGGATATAAGGATGATGAACTTTTTTATGATCACCAAGGCAAACCCTTTTTACGTGATGGAACTCATATCTCGATAAGCCACTCTGGAGATTATTGCTGTATTTTGAGCAGTTCAAAATTTGAGGTGGGTGTTGATGTTGAGCGGCATCAACAAAAAATTCTTCGTATAGCACCTAGATTTTGTCATTCATCGGAAACACTTCACACGAAGCACAATGATGACATAGAGGCCCTGACTCTTATATGGGGATTTAAAGAGTGTGTTTATAAAATCCTAAACGAGAAAGGCATCAGTTTTAAGGAAGAAATTAGGATACTCTCATTTCCAGAAAAAAATTCCTTGGGAACTGGAAAAACACTTAACAGTTCTTTTGTATTTGAACATCTATTGATTGACAACTATTCTTTAGTTTTGACCCATAAATTGTAGGCCTTGGAGTGGAGTAATTTTTTTCTTGGAATGTATGACAATCGTCCTGTAGATTTAATTCTTTTAGAGGCTGTTGCTTTTATTTTCGGACTCTGGAGCGTACACTTGGCTCGCAGAGAGCACATAGGCGTTTATCCAACTGGTCTTTTGGCGACGACCATCACGGTCTATTTGTTTTGGACCGATCGTTTGATTGGTGACATGCTCATGAATGCCTATTACTCTATGATGAGTATTTACGGATGGTGGCAGTGGTCTAGAATGGAGGTCGGAAAACGGCTCGTGCGCATCTCTCGTATGTCAACAAAACAGTATTATATTGCTTTTGCTCTTATTTTGTTGACGATGTTATTGACCTATATTGTGTACACCTTGTTCAATGTAACACTCGACTGGACCAATTATATTGATATTTTCACTTCAGGCTTGTTTTTTACAGCAATGTGGTTAATGGCGATTAAAAAAATAGAGAATTGGACTTTATGGATTATTGCCGATATCATTACAGTTCCTTTGTACGCCTATAGATCTTGGGGGATGCTCTCGTTACAATATTTAATCTTTACTTATATGGCCATTATGGCTTATCGTGAATGGAAAACAAGCTTAGACAACTAGAGAGTCCTATAAAAAAAGTAGTTTTATTTGGTCCAGAATCGACGGGTAAAACAACACTTTCCAAGGAACTTGCGTCGTATTATCAAACTCTTTGGATTCCAGAATATGCCAGAGCATATTTACAGACAAAGTGGGATGAGAAAGCCGAGATTTGTACCTATGAAGATTTGATGCCAATTGCTGAAGGGCAGATGAATTCTGAAAACTTGGCAGTTGCTGATCTTATTGAAAACCAAGGGAAACTCTTAATTTGTGACACAGACCTATTAGAAACAGCGGTCTATTCGCAGTTGTATTTTGATAAGGTTCCTGCTGAGTTAAATCAAGCAATAGTAAATAATACATACGACTTCTATCTTTTGACTGATATAGATGTGCCTTGGCAAAAAGATGACCTCAGAGATCGACCCGATCATAGAGCAGCCTATTATCAAAAATTTAAAGAGGCGCTAGAGCTCAATAAAAAGAATTATACTCCTATTGCTGGATCTAAAACCGAAAGGTTGACTAAAGCTATTTCAGCAATTGATAAGATTTTGACTCCATAATTATGCTAAACGCTCAAGACTTAAACAACTTAAAGCAAAAAGGAATTTCTATTGAAGAATTTCAAAAGCAATTATCTTATTTCGAACATGGTGTATCTTATGTGAATCTAATAAGAGCTGCCACTGTTGGTGATGGCATCACCCAACTAGACCAGACAGAAATAGAATATTATACAGCGATATTTGAACAACGAGACACTAGCGTACAACTTGTGAAGTTTGTTCCGGCCTCAGGGGCGGCCTCAAGAATGTTTAAAGCGCTATACAGCTATTTACAAGACCATAAAAGCGGTCAATCGATAGATGAATATTGCCTTGAAGCCAAAGATGACTTTATGCTGGCATTTGAAAAGGGCTTGAGGAAATTTCCGTTTTACGACAAGGTAGAGGCTAAGCTCTCTATATCTGAAAATGATAGTGAATTTTTAATGTCTTTTGTGCGAACACTACTGACAAAAACAGGGTTAAACTACGGTAGCTACCCTAAAGGAGTGCTGCCTTTTCATCACTATGAAGATGAGGTGCACAGTCCATTTGTAGAGCATTTTAAGGAGAGTTTAGAATACGCTACATCGCAAAATAAATCACGAATTCACTTTACCATTTCAGAAGCACATTTACCGCTATTTGAACAAGAAGAATTGAAGGTGAAAAACAGCTTTCCTATTCTTTATGAAAAGCTTGAAATTAGTTATTCTTATCAAAAAAGCCTTACGGATACTATTGCGGTAGATGAGTTCAATCAACCTTTTAGAATAGATGAAGGCCAACTCTTTTTTCGGCCTGGTGGACATGGGGCTCTCATAGAAAATTTGAATGATATAAATGCTGATGTGGTTTTTATCAAGAATATAGATAACGTGCAAGTTGAGCGTGATTTTGATCTTTCGGTATCTTATAAAAAAGCTTTGGCTGGAGTTTTACTGCAAAAACAATCTGCCTTGTTTGAAATAGCCGCTCAATTAGAAGCTGCTCCATTGTCACATTCAGAACTCACCAATTTGAAAGTAGAAGTCGAACAAATCTTAGGAAAAGTCATTTCAATTGATGTGAATTTAGATTTTCAGTCCGCAATTCTGGATAGTGTAGATCGACCAATGCGCGTTTGTGGTATGGTAAAAAATGAAGGCCAAGCTGGTGGAGGGCCATTTTGGGTAACTACACAAGAACAAAAAGAAGAATTGCAAATTATTGAATCTGTACAGATAGATAATTCGAATGCCAAGCAGCAACAAATTTTAAATTCGGCGACTCATTTTAATCCTGTCGATTTGGTTTGTGGATTAAAAAACCACAAAGGAATACCTTTTGATCTCAAAGAATATATCGATTACGATCAGGTGTTTATCAGTTCGAAGTCATTGGGAGAGGCTCAGATTAAGGCCCTTGAATTGCCTGGATTGTGGAATGGATCTATGGCAGGATGGAATACTATTTTTGTCGAGGTTCCAGTGCTTACCTTTAATCCAGTTAAAACCGTAAATGATTTATTAAAATCTACGCATCAGGTTTAAAAAATAGACTACATTTGCACTGTCTCTTAAGGGGTGCTTGAATCATCAGGCTGAGATTATACCCATAGAACCTGGGCAGGTAATGCTGCTAAGGAAATTGTATCACTATTAATTTCGAATAATACCCCTTTTATTCGTGCCAAGAAATACGAATGAAAACGAAAATTTTCACTGCCTTATTGGCAGTGGCTAGCTTTGTACAAGCACAACAAACAACAACTCAGGTCAATAAATTAGAGGAGGTTATTGTATCTGCAGAAAAAGCGAATGATTCCTTGCCCTTTAGTTTTACCGAAATGCTTCCAGCTCAATTTGCACCTTTGAATCTGGGGCAAGATTTACCAGTATTACTTAATTTTCAGCCCTCTGTTGTGAGTACAACCTATGACGGAACGGGAGTGGGTTATACCGATTATCGAATAAGAGGTGCAGACAATTCTAGAATCAATGTGACCATTAATGGAATTCCATATAATGACGCAGATTCGCAGACAACCTTCTTTGTCAATCTCCAAGATTTTGCCTCATCTTTAGAAGGTATTCAAATCCAAAGAGGTGTTGGAACCTCTACGAACGGTGCAGCTAGTTTTGGAGCTTCTGTTCAGCTTCAGACCGAGCAGTTTCAAGAAGATGCCTATTACGAATTTAATTACTCCACAGGTAGCTTTGGAACTCAACGTAAGAACATCAAGTTTTCGACGGGATTGCTAGAAAATGGTTTCTCTTTTAATGGAAGGCTTTCTAAGGTAGAAACTGATGGTTATGTAGACCGCGCTTTTGCAGATTTAAAGTCTTATTACCTCAATGGTTCTTATCGCAGTGGTAATACAGCCTTATCTCTGGTGGCTTTTGGAGGAACAGAGCGCACTGGTTTGAGCTTTTTTGGATTGGATAAGGCAGGTTTAGAACAAGACAGAACAGTGAATTACGACGGACTATATTTTGATGCCCAAGGAAATTATGTCGCCTACGAAGATCAGACCGATAATTATCAACAAGACCATTTACAACTGCATTGGAATCAAAAGTTTAATAGTGATTGGCGCTTTAGACTAAGTTTGCATCACACAAATGGTGCTGGCTATTTTGAGCAAATTCAAGACGATGTTGGCACCTATACTTATCGAATAACAGATTTGGCCAATAGCCTAACTACCGATCTTGCTACTCAAGCATATTTGAATTCTGAATTTTATGGAGGGATATTTAATTTACAGCAACAGAAAACGGATTATACGCTAACCTTTGGAGGAGGATTTAACCGTTATTTAGGCGAGCAATTTGGTTTGGTAAATTGGACTGATGTCGCTGTTTTACCCTCGCCAAATTTTGAATTTTATCGCAATACTTCAGACAAGTTAGACAGTCATATTTACACTAAATTACAATATAGACTTACAGACAAATGGAATGCCTTTACTGACTTCCAATACAGGGCCATCAACTACACTGCCCAGGGTTCTCTTGTAGAACGCGCAGGACAAATTGACGTTAATGAAAACTATGGATTCTTTAACCCTAAGCTAGGAATAGATTTTAAAGCCTCACCATCGACTCGTATTTATGCTTCTTTTGCCAGGGCTAACCGAGAACCTGCTCGCGTTGATTTTGAAAATGGTAATCCAGAGGTGGAGCAATTGGATGATTTCGAATTCGGATTCAGATTGAATCAATCCAAATTAAAGCTCAATGCAAATATCTACTATATGAATTACGAGAATCAATTGGTTCTCACTGGAGCATTAGACGAGGTAGGGTTTCCTATTCGTCAAAATGTGGGAAGTTCTTATCGTTTTGGTCTAGAGGTTGACGCGGTATACCCCATTTCTGCTAATTTGACTTGGCGACCAGCTATTGCTTTGAGCGCCAATAAAAACAGAAATTTTGTAGACAACAAAAACGGTAGTCTTGTAGACTTATCAGATACTGCTATTTCATACTCCCCCAATTCGATTGCCTCCCATGTTTTGGCCTATCAAATGAGTGAAAACTTTACAGCTTATTGGTTTTTTAAATATGTGGGAGCACAATTTATGAGTAATACTGAAGCTGAACTGTCTAAAATTGAAGCCTATAGCGTTCACGATTTAAGCTTTGATTACCAACTTAATTCTAATCTCAAATTTCAATTGTTGGTCAACAATGTCTTTGATTTGAGCTATGAAAACAACGGGTATTTTTACAGTTATGACATAGAAGACAACGGAGCAGTAACTACCTTTTACGGAAATGCATACTATCCTCAGGCAGGGAGAAATTACATGCTAGGGATGAGTCTTCATTTTTAATTGTAGATAATCAGTGCAGAAGCACTTGATCGCACATTGTATTCGAGTAAATCATATAAAAATTCACCATCAGGGCGGTTTAAAAGCTGCCCTGTAAAAAGACTGTATTCGTAAGAATTACAAGGGCAGGTCGCAATATCACCACTCGATACTATTTTTGAACATGATGACGGAGAGAGGTTGGGACAACTAGCTTCAAAGGCTCTGAAGGTGTCAAAGCCTGTGTTTATGATGTAAACACCTTTTATACCCACTCCCTGAGTGCCTATGAATACCGGGTTTCCAATATTTTGAAGAGCGTTGAATTGAGGAAGATTTAAATTGACTTGATATTCAAAGCTGGTTTCAATTAGGTATGGATTTCGATTCGTTCTTGTTTTTGTGCAAGCAAAAAACAATAAACTTGAGCAAAATAGGAGTATTAAGGTTTTATTCATCAGATATCATACTAAAGTGAGATTCTTTCAAAATTATGTATCTTTATGTTATTAATCCTCTAAAACTTTTTTAGTTTCTGGAGGATTTAATTTTTTGATTATGAGCAAGATAGCATATTACACGAAAGAGGGATTAGAAAAATTAAGAAAAGAATTAAACGAATTAAAGGATATTGAGCGCCCAAAAGCGTCACAAGCTATTGCTGAGGCAAGAGATAAAGGCGACCTTTCGGAAAACGCCGAATACGATGCTGCAAAAGAAGCTCAAGGTTTACTAGAGATGAGAATTTCAAAGCTAGAGCAAATTGTAGCAAATGCTCGTATCATTGATGAGTCGCAACTAGATACGTCTAAGGTTCTTGTTTTATCGACCGTAAAGCTTCTCAATAAAGTGAATAAGCAACATATGACCTTTACTCTTGTTGCTGAGAGTGAAGCTGATTTAAAAACGAACAAGATTTCTGTAAATTCTCCGATTGGAAAAGGATTACTTGGAAAGACTGTCGGAGATGTGACTGAAATAAAGGTGCCTAACGGAAAATTACAACTAGAAGTTTTAGAAATTACAAGATAATTATTATGTCCTCAATTTTCACCAAAATAGTCAAAGGAGAAATCCCTGCTTACAAAGTAGCAGAAACGGATGAATTTTTAGCTTTTTTGGATATCAATCCTAACACAAGAGGTCATACTTTATGCATTCTCAAAGTTGAGGTCGATAAATGGTATGAAGCAAATCACAAGCAATTTACTGATTTAATGACCTTTTCAAAACGAGTTGCTTTGGCTATTGAAGAATCTATAGCGTGTAAACGTATTGGCCTATCTATAATAGGGCTTGAAGTGCCTCATGTTCACGTTCATTTAATTCCTTTGAAGCATATGGATAATGCCCGATTTACTTCAAAGGTCTCGTTGTCTGATGATGAATTTAAGGAAACAGCTCAAGCGATCAGCGAAGCTTTTAACAACCAAAACGTCTAAATCAAAATCATGGAAATACAAGGAATTATAAAAGAAGTAGGCGAGACTAAAACCTATGGAAACAATGGATTTCGAAAGAGAGAACTAATTTTAACTACACAGGAACAATACCCACAACATTTACTGATTGAATTTGTTCAAGATAAAACGGATTTGTTGTCTGCATTATCGTCAGGACAAGAAGTAACTGTTGGTATAAATCTCAGGGGCAGGGAGTGGACCAACCCTCAAGGAGAGGTAAAATACTTTAACTCCATTCAAGGATGGAGAATTCAAGCAAATCAAACATCTTCTGCTGCTGCTAGTCCGGCAGATGAAACACCACCGATGCCTCCCTTAGATCAATTCGAAAAAACGGATCAGAATAAAGATGAAGATTTTGACGATTTACCCTTTTAAAAATTAGGGAGTTAAGAATTCTTTTATATCTTCAAATGTATTTCGCAATTAAGCATCTAACCAATGTACACACTTAAAGGAGAATTTTATTTTCCCGATATCAGTATGGCTAACCCTGATGGGTTATTGGCTATAGGTGGAGATTTGGACCCAGAACGATTGAAGCTTGCTTACAGTCGAGGGATTTTTCCATGGTTTGAAGATGACAATGTCATTATGTGGTGGAGTCCTGATCCAAGAATGGTTTTGTTTCCTGAAGAAATTAAGATTTCTAAAAGTATGCAAAGGATATTGAAATCTGCTCAATTTCGAGTTACCCAGAATGTAGCTTTTGAACAAGTTGTTTCCTTTTGTGCGTCTATTAACCGCACTAATCAAGAGGGAACCTGGATTACAGAGGGAATGAAAACCGCCTTTGCAAGCCTGTATTATCAAGGATTGGCTAAATCATTTGAGGTATGGCGAGAGGATGAATTGGTTGGTGGACTATATGGGGTTCAAACAGGTAAAGTCTTTAGCGGAGAGAGTATGTTTTCTCTTGAATCCAACGCTTCTAAATTCGCGTTGATCTCTCTTGCTGAATGCGCTGCCGCTAACGGAATAGCCTTAATCGACTGTCAACTTTATACGAATCATTTACAATCGATGGGGGCAAGAGAAATTTCCAGAGCTGAATTCATTTCATTTCTTTAAAATCTACCTCATTAATCCCACAGAGTTCTTTTTGACAGAAACAATCCTCAAAATGATCATTGACAACCCCGACGGCCTGCAAAAATGAATATATTGTAGTCGATCCTATAAAGCTAAACCCGTGCTGCTTCATTTCTTTTGAAATACGCAAGGAAAGTTCAGAGTTGGGAATGATGTCTTCTTTAGTCGATAATTTATTTTTGATGATAGCACCATCTGTAAACCCCCAAAGATATTTTGAAAAACCAGTCTTCTCATCAAGATGCACAAACGCTTTGGCATTGCTAATTACAGCCTTAATTTTTTGCTTGTGTCTAATAATGTTTTCATTGCAAAGAAGTTCTTTGACTTTGAGATTGTCATAATGAATGATTTGGTAAGGGTCGAGTTGATCATACGCGTTTAAAAAATGGTTCTTCTTTTTTAGGACAGTAATCCAGCTCAGTCCAGATTGGAAGGTTTCTAAAATTAAGCATTCGAAAAGCACACGACTATCTACTATTGGTCGTCCCCAGTACTTATCGTGATACTCTTCATAAAGTGCATCACCTTCACACCAGAAGCATCGCTTTTGGTTTTTCATATCAAGGCGTTATTTAGATTGAAATAAATAGATAATACGCCCTTTTTGTATTTTGGAGCTTGCACTTTGAAATAAGGCCTTTGAAGCATAAGCTAGTGCGTTCTCAATCAAACATCCGTTTGAAGAGTTTGACAAATTATCGTTGTATTTTTTTGAAATCACTTTTCCTTCAGTATTGACTTCTATATCGATAACAATAGTTCCTCCCGTGATGCACTTGTACACAGGAATGGGCAGTGCCATATGTGTTCGATTTTCTAGATAATAGCGAACAGTTGTTTTTCTATTGTGTTTGGCAACCTGTGTTTCTTTGGGATTCTTTTTTGATAGCTTTTCAATTCGCAAATCAATGTCTTTTTTGAATTCTTGAAAATCACGTTCAAAATCATAAGCTGTGCTAGGGTTGTCTTTTGAATTACTTTCAAAAAACTCTGGTTTGAGTTCTTCTAAACTTGCGAGGGGTTCTACATTTTCCACAATCGTTTGGGCGGATTCATTGGAAGCTTGATGCGTTTCGATTTCCTCGTTGTTCGTTTTTGTTGTCTCAAATTTTTCTTTAACAGGGTGTGTAAGGTTTTCTACAATTTCAATAGGAATTTTTTCGATAGTCTTACTGTTGAATTGAATTTTAATCAAAGCAATTAGAGATAGCATACCCGTGATTAGAGTAATAATAAGAGCTTTATCTCTGATTTTTAAATTCATAGTCGTAAGGTAATAAAATAATAAAAGAGAAGATTAAGTTCGATTTGACTCTATGAGGTTTTTGATTTTTTCTGGACTTAGGGCCTTATCAACACCATATGTTCCTATAGCTGTTCGTCTCAGACCTGAAAGATGTGCTCCTGAATCTAAGGCTTTACCAAAATCATGAGCAATTGATCTTATGTATGTGCCCTTTGAGCATTTAATTTTAAAATTTAAGTCAATGCATCTCTCCTTATTTTGGATGGATTCAATATCAAATTGGTGTATTTCAATTTTTCGCTCTGGAATAGCTATTTGGTTTCCCGCTCTTGCATGTTCGTAGAGTCTTTTACCTTCTTTTTTTAAAGCCGAAAATAAAGGAGGTCTTTGATTTATGATTCCTGCAAACTGTTTTTTAGTTTGGAAAATTAGTTCTTCGGTAATATGCTTTATTTCATAGTACTGATCTATTGGTGTTTCTAAATCGTAAGAAGGGGTTGATGCGCCAATGCGTATTGTTCCGGTGTAGGTTTTGGCTTGACCTTGAAAATCTGCTATTTGTTTAGTCATTTTGCCGCAGCAAATTAGAAGTAATCCAGAAGCTAGCGGATCTAGTGTCCCCGCATGACCAATTTTGATTTTCTTGATGTTGAATTTTTTCTTTACACTCCACTTGATTGCATTTACTGCTTGAAAAGAAGACCAGTTTAAAGGTTTATCCACCAAGAATAAAAAACCTTCTTGAAACCTTTCTAAGGTATAATTTGAAATTTGTTCCAATGCTCTAGCTATTTATCGCAATAATTCCAACGATTAAGCAATAAACAGCGAAATAGGTTAGTTTACTGCGACGCACTAAATTTAGCATCCAATGGCAGGCAAAATAACCACTGATTAAGGCGGCCAAAAACCCGAATAGAAAGGGCAAAAAATTTACTGAAGAAAGAGCTTCTAATTCTCCACTTAGAATGTCTTTAGCTATTTTACCGAGGATTAAAGGAATGACCATTAAAAATGAAAATTCAGCTGATTTTTTTTTGTCGATTCCAAGCAAAACAGATGTAGCAATTGTCGATCCGCTTCTAGAAATTCCAGGTAAAATGGCAATGGCTTGGGCGATTCCAATAATGAAAGAATCCGCATATCCTACCTTACGTGCTGTCGCTTTTCCCTTATCTGCGAGATATAAGAGTAGTGCAGTTATAATGAGCATATAGCCTACAAATGATAAAGATCCACTGAAAAGATTTGCGATTTCATCTTCAAAGAAAAAGCCGATTAAAGCAGCTGGAATCATGGAAATAACAATCTTAAATGAGAAGGCCATCTCTTTTTTTTGTTGTTTAATTAACCCTCTTAAAACAGTAGCAATTGTTTTTCTAAAAACGATGATTGTACTTATAGCAGTGGCAAAATGTAAAATCACGGTAAAGAGCAAATTCTCTTTCTCAAAAAAAGAACTATTCAATAAAGTCTTACCTATTTCTATATGCCCACTAGACGAAACTGGCAAGAACTCTGTTAACCCCTGAATGATTCCAAGAAGTATGGATTCAAGAATGGACATTTACTTTTGTTTGGGGGTTTTTAAAATGGCATACACTTGAATTCCCAGTCCTAAAAGCACAAGGGTAGGAGCTAGCCTAATTCTTCTAAAATTATAAATTTCTGGATTGAATACTTCGGGATTTTCAGGTGCCCCACCACTCATTAAAAGGAACCCAGCAGCTATAGAAAGTAGACCTATAATTATGAGTTTATAATTGCTTTTGTCGAATAAATCGAATTTGTTCGCAGGTTGTTTTTTCTTCATTATTCGTAGTATAAACGGTCTGTTCTTAAGTTTAAAAAGCGTTGGGTTGCACTCTGCGTGCTCAAGTAAGATATCAAAATACCCAAACCATATAGGCTTATAAATAAAATACTCAAGCCGAAAACGTCTCCAAAAATATCAATTTCAGGAAAATTTAAATCTATGGTATTCAAGAGAAGAATTAAAATTACACTTGAAATGGTTGCGCCGTAAATTCCTAATTTAATATTGGTTCTTATAAATGGTTTTTGGATGAAATTTTTTGTTGCGCCAACCATTTGCATGGTTTTAATGATAAATCGTTTGGAATAAATAGATAGTCGTATAGAGCTATTGATTAGTAGTACAGAAATAATGGTAAAACAGATACTACTTATCAGTAGCCAAAAACTTGCGTTTTGAATGTTTTGGTCAATGAGCTGAATTAATGGTTTATCATAACTCACTTCTTCTACCACAATAGATTCTTGTAAATCACTTACAATGCGTTCTATGGCATTTTGATTTACATACTGTGCTTTAAGACTGATGTCAACAGCATCTTTAAGAGGATTGTAGCCCAAAAACTCTACAAAATTTTCACCAATATCAGCGCTGTATTTAATGGCGGCTTCGTCTTTTGAAATGAATTCGCTGTTCTTTACATAAGGAGACATGCTGAATTTTCGTTTTAGACTTTGTATTTCCGTTTGACTTGCGTCTTCTTTTAAATAAATGGATATGGCAATTTTTTCTTTAAAGTGATTGGCAAGCTTTGATGCATTAAACACTAATAGTCCCAATAACCCCATAAGTAGAAGTACCAAAGAGATACTTACGGTTACAGAAACATAAGACGTTATAAGTCTTCTTTTTTGATATTTATCGATGTAGTTGCTCATTAGATTAACTGCTCATTCAAAAATAGCAAACTTTTAGCTTTACTTTATTAAATGTACTTTTGTATTGCAAATTTTAGTTCCCTCAAAAATCATGGAATACAGGTTTCGAGAAATAGAGGCCAAATGGCAAAAATTCTGGAAAGAAAAGCAAACGTTCAAAGCGGACGAAGCCTCAGAAAAACCCAAGTACTACGTTCTAGATATGTTCCCATATCCGTCAGGTGCGGGTCTGCACGTGGGGCATCCCTTAGGATATATCGCAAGCGATATTTATGCACGCTATAAGAGACATCAGGGCTATAATGTTTTGCACCCTATAGGGTTTGACTCTTTTGGCCTGCCTGCCGAGCAATACGCAATCCAAACAGGACAACATCCATCAAAAACTACTGAAGAAAATATAAAGCGGTATAAAGAACAGTTGAGTGGTTTGGGGTTTTCTTTCGACTGGAGTCGAGAATTTAAAACCTCAGCCCCTTCGTATTATAAGTGGACCCAGTGGATTTTTATTCAGCTCTACAACTCATGGTTTGATTTGAGTCAAAGTAAAGCGCTTGCAATTGATGAACTCGTGGCTCGATTTGAGAATGAAGGTAATGCATCTGTTTTAGCAAGTTGTGATATAGATTGTCCTCAGTTTGACGCTACTCAATGGAAGGCTTATACGAACACTGAAAAACAAGAAATTCTTTTAAAATATCGCCTGACCTATTTGGCAGATACTGAAGTGAATTGGTGCCCTGCTTTGGGGACTGTTTTGGCCAATGATGAAATCGTCAATGGTGTCTCTGAACGAGGAGGGCATCCCGTTATTCGCAAGAAAATGCGCCAGTGGAATATGCGCATAACTGCCTATGCACAGCGATTGTTAGATGGCCTAGATCAAATTGACTGGCCCCAACCATTAAAAGATTCTCAAACCAATTGGATTGGACGCTCAGAGGGCGCTCAGGTCAAATTCGATATTGAAAATCACTCAGAGCAACTCGAGGTTTTTACGACTAGACCTGACACTATTTTTGGGGTGAGTTTTATGACCCTAGCTCCAGAATTAGATCTGGTACTTAAAATAACCACGCCTGATCAGCGTGATGTGGTTCAGGCCTATATCAAAGAGACAGCGAAACGTTCAGAGCGCGATCGTTTGTCTGATGTCAAAAGTATCAGCGGGGTATTTACTGGAGCTTATGCGATTCATCCACTTAACGGAACAAAGGTTCCTATTTGGATAGGAGATTACGTGTTGGCTAGTTATGGAACGGGCGCGGTGATGGCTGTTCCCTGCGGGGATCAACGAGATTATGATTTTGCCAAGCACTTCGATTTACCCATTCCAAATATTTTTAAAGATGTTGATATTTCAGAGACTGCCTTTGTGGATAAGAGTACTGCCATAATAGCTAATTCTGATTTCTTAGATGGATTGCCTTTTGTCCAAGCCAAGAAAACGGTCATAAAAAAGCTCGAAGTTTCGGGTAAAGGAAAAAGGCGAATCAATTACAGATTGCGTGACGCTGTTTTTTCCAGACAGCGTTATTGGGGAGAACCTTTCCCGGTTTATTACATCGATGGAATGCCTCAGATGATTCCTGTTGAAGCTTTACCACTTCGTTTACCAGAGGTTGAAAAATATCTTCCCACAGAAACAGGGGAGCCGCCTCTAGGGAACGCGACGCATTGGGCTTGGGACGAGCAGCATCAAAAAGTAGTTGCGAAAACTGAAATCAATCACGAAACAATTTTTCCATTAGAGTTAAATACAATGCCGGCATGGGCGGGATCTTCGCAGTATTTTAATCGTTTTATGGACCCTTGTAATGATGCTGAAATTTTTGAGGCCACTAAAATAAACTATTGGAAAGGGGTTGATTTGTACATCGGTGGAAGTGAGCACGCAACATCACACTTGTTGTACGCGAGATTTTGGCAGCAGTTTTTATTTGATAGAGGACTGGTTCCTCAACTTGAGTTTGCACAAAAATTAATCAATCAAGGTATGATTACTGGAAACTCTGCGATTGTATATAGAAAGAGCGGAACGGAGATTTATTATTCTCACGGACTTGTAGATTTTAAGCATTCAAATGTTGAGAATGCGCTATCTAATTTTGAGCAATTAAGGGTGGATGTCAATTTGATAAATGCATCAGATGAACTCGATTTGATTGCCCTTAAAAAATGGCAACCTCAATATGAATCAGCTGAATTTAAATTAGAAAACGGAAACTATATTGTAGGTCGCTCGGTAGAAAAGATGTCAAAGCGATGGTATAATGTGGTTAACCCTGATCAAATTTGCGAGGAATACGGCGCGGACTCTTTGCGTTTATACGAAATGTTCCTAGGACCTTTAGAACAGTCTAAGCCTTGGAATACTGCGGGAATTACAGGAGTTCACAGTTTTTTGAAGAAACTCTGTAAGCTCTATGAGCAACCTACAGACCAACAACCTACTGCAGAGTCATTAAAAACACTGCACAAGACGATTAAAAAGGTACAAGAAGATTTAGAGAACTTCTCGTTTAATACTTCAGTTTCGACTTTTATGATATGCGTGAATGAATTGACTGCTCAAAAATGCAGTTCAAAAGAGATTTTAGGTTCGCTTGCTATTTTGATTTCTCCTTATGCGCCTCATATTGCTGAAGAGTTGTATGAGACACTTGGAAACCAAAAAAGTATTGCCTTTGAACCTTTTCCAGAGTTTAACTCTTCATATCTTGTAGAACAAGAAAAGGAATACCCTATTTCTTTCAACGGGAAACTTCGTTTTAAAATGAATTTACCCGTAGATTTTGACAAGAAACAAATTGAAGAGGCGGTATTGCAAGATGACAGAACGATGCATTATTTAGGGAGAAATGCGATGAAGAAAATAATTGTGGTCCCTGGAAAAATTGTTAACATTGTTCAATAAAAGCATATAATTATGGCTGATTATTACATTCTATTAATTGGAATAGCAATCACAAGTGGTCTTGTTTCACAGCGACTTAAATACAAGTTTAATAAGTACAGCAAAATCAGATTAGCGAATGGAATGAGTGGAGCAGAAATTGCCCATAAAATGCTCGATGATCACGGTATAGTTGATGTCAAAGTTATTTCAACTCCTGGAATGCTCACCGACCACTACAACCCTAAAAATAAAACAGTAAACCTCAGTGAAGGTGTATACAGTCAAAGATCAACATCTGCGGCTGCCGTTGCAGCTCATGAGGTAGGCCACGCTGTGCAGCACGCCAAATCTTATTCGTGGTTGCAAATGCGATCACAAATGGTTCCTGTGGTTTCTGTAGCTTCAGGACTCTCTACATGGATCATTTTTGCGGGTATTGTTTTAATGGCCTCAGGAGGAGGACAATTAGGATTTTTGATCTCTATAATTGGTTTAATATTGATGGCTATGGCTACGGCTTTTAGCTTTGTGACCCTTCCTGTGGAATACGATGCTAGTAAAAGAGCATTATTGTGGTTAGAGAACGCCAACATGCTTGAACAAAATGAGTTGAAGATGGCTAAAGATGCACTCAAATGGGCAGCTCGAACTTATGTTGTTGCGGCTTTAGGTGCTTTAGCTTCACTATTGTACTGGGCAATCCAAATCTTGGGAAGTAGAGATTAATTAATCTTAAATACTTATTTGCCTGTCAATTTGTTGATTGAGAGATATAAAGGTTTCTGTCCTTGACACTCCCTCAATTCTTTGAATCTGGTTGTTTAGTATAGACATCAAATGTTCGTTATCTCTACAGAGCACCTTAATTAATATGGACCAATTTCCCGTCGTGTAATGGCATTCTAACACCTCTGGAATAGCCTCTAGGTCTTTAACCGCTTTGGGATTGTTCATTGCCTTGTCGAGAAAAATCCCGATATAGGCCATGGTTGTATAACCAAGTCGTTTGGTATTTATAACAAACTTAGAGCCTTCGATTAGTCCAGCGTTTTCTAGTTTTTTTAAGCGTTGGTGTATGGCTGCTCCAGAAATACCAATTTTTCGTGCTATTTCTAAGATAGGCTTTCTAGCATCTTTCATGAGATGATTCAGTATTTGCTTGTCAATTCCGTCAAGCTTAATCACTTCTTGATTGTTTTCTGATGCTTGTTTCATGGCTTAATCTCTTATCTTTAATACGAATTTAATAGATAATTATGGCTCATGACTAAAAGACTTCACTTCACGTTTATTTTAGGTGGATTCACGGTTGTTTTGGGTGCCTTTGGAGCTCATTTATTGAAAAAATTACTTAGTGCAGATCAGTTGGCTAGTTTTGAAACCGGACTCAGATATCAATTTTATCATGTTTTTTTCTTGATGATCCTCTCGCTCATTCCACGTATAGAAGAAAAAGATAAAAATAAAATAGCCTTGCTCATCTATACAGGTTTACTGCTATTCAGCGGAAGCATATACCTTTTGAGTATGCAAGACATCTTCGGTCTTGACTTAGAATTTTTAGGCCCTGTTACTCCTATTGGGGGGAGTCTTTTAATTTTCGCTTGGTTTTATGCCGCTTATAAGATTAAGACTTATTCACCTCGTTGACGTACTTCTGAATTGCCATGGTCATAGATGGTGTTTCAGGAGTGGGTGCTTTGATGTCAATTCGAAGTCCGGCATCAGAAGCGGCTTTTACGGTGCTATTTCCAAAAACGGCAATTCGGGTATTGTTCTGTTCAAAGTCTGGAAAATTTTTGAGAAGACTCTCTATTCCCGAAGGACTAAAGAATACTAAAACGTCATAATAGACGTCTCTAAGGTCAGATAAATCACTAATAACAGTCTTGTAAAAAACACCTCTAGTCCAATTGAGTTGAAGGTCGTCTAGTGTTTTGGGAACATCAGGTTTGAGTACATCTGAAGAAGGAAGTAAAAAAGTTTCGTTTTTATACTTTTTAAAATGAATTGTTAAATCAGAAAATAAGCGCTCCCCTACATATATCTTTCGCTTTCTGTAAACTACATATTTTTGAAGGTAGTAAGCTACAGCTTCAGATTGACAGAAATACTTCATGGCATCAGGAACCTTGAATCTCATTTCTTCCGCTAATCTAAAGAAGTGATCAACTGCATTTCTTGAAGTTAAAATAATTGCTGTAAAATCATTGAGGTCTACTTTTTGAGTTCTTACCTCTTTTGCGCTAGCTCCTTCGACATGAATGAAGGGTCTGAAATCAACTTTAATATTCTCTTTTTCTATGAGCTTTGCATAGGGAGAGTTTTCTACTTTCGGTTCTGGTTGAGACACCAAGATCGTTTTCACTTTCATACCTAACACCCGCTTTTAAACAAACCTTAAAACGACTTGTTTTTGTTTGAGATTGCAAAGATAGAGATAATTCATAGGTGAACAATAAAAAAGTAAATCTAGGAAGGCTTAACTATTGATTTTTAAGTGATAAACCTTGAATATTCGTCGGTAAACCGTCAAATGTTAAGCTTAGTTTAAAAAACGGAGAGGGCTCGATATTTTGTAAAAACCTGGTGTTAACTTCGAGTGTTTGACCAGGCTCAATTATGGCTTCTTGAAGGTAAAAACCGGAAACTGTTTTTACACCTAGAAATTCTTTATAGGCATTGAGTCTTGCCAACTTTATTTCAAAATTTTGAAGAGGAATAGAAAAAGGATGTTTGTTTTGAAGCGTTAAAATAGAATTTTCAAAGTTCCATTCGAGCTTTCCATAAATTCGAGGCTGCTGAAGATGTTTTAAATAGAACAGAGAATTGTCTTTATATGCTATACTGTCGAAGGCTTTTTCATTCGTTTTTTCAACCAAAATAACATCTTTAGCTGAACGGAATTCCGCATAACCTCTTAGGCCATATTGATTATTCCTATAGCGTATTTCGTTTAAAGAGGAGGCCTTTTGACCACTGTAGAACTGATAGATAGATGCCCGTTGATAAGAATTTTTGAACAAAACGGGCTTGTTGTCAGCTTTTTGAGCAAGAGCATTAACCCATTTCGAATGTCCGTGCATTTCAAGAGGAACGGGGCTTAAATTCTCAAAAGCTAAGAACATTCTACCAACACCTAGAATAATTATATTGCTCAAAAGAAGAATTCGCAGGTATTTTTTCTGTTTGAGTTTATGTTCTGCTGATTGGTAAGTCAAGAGAAAGATTGGAATAACAATGGGTAAAAACCACTGCGCCTGTGTTTTTTTTGAAAAGCTGGAAAGGAAAAAAAAGCAGACAACCAACAGAGCGGCATACGATGTCGCTTTTTTGAATAAATCTGTTTTGGGTTCCTTAATACTTAACGGGAAAATTAAAACGCCCATAAGACCAAAAACTGTGAGCATATTTAAGAAATATCCAAGGGTAAATTCACTGAAATTATAAGCGTGATTTGGACGTTCGTTCAAATGAAAAAGGAGGCTCTCGAAATCTGTTTGAATTTGCCACATCAAATGAGGAACATAAATCAAAAAACTTGAGATTAAGGCTAGCCAGGCTTTTTTATTTTTGAGAAGACTTAAATTGGAGAAAAGTACTCCTAAAATAAGTAAAAAACCATAGTATTTAGAATACATCATTCCGGCCATACTCAGCCCTAAAACAAAAGTAATTATATAGTCTTCTTGAATTAAAAATCGACGATAGGCCCAAAAGAAAAGTGCGGTAAAAAATAAAAAAGGACTGTCTGGTAGAGCTAGAAATCCGTAGTATTGAAAGAGCGGAAAACAAAGCAATAAGCCTAAAAAGTATAGGGGTTTAATACGAGTGTCGATTTGAAGCGTATGGTATAAAAGACCTATGCTGCCCAAATACAATCCAATAAATACGAGTCGTACTCCGAGTTCTCCTTGAATAAAACTAGAGCAAGCTATAAGCCATGCTACCATGGGAGGGTGGTCAAAATACCCCCATTCGAGTTGTTGTGCGTAATACCAATAATAAGCCTCATCAAAGAGTAAACCTGTAGTATAGGCTTGAACAAAATTCAGCAGTCCGAGAATAATAAGGAGAAATACAAACAATTTGGTTGATGTACTAAATGTGAACTGCATAATTTCAAAATTAAGATTTTAAAACATGCGCCTGTTTAATATATGCATGATAAAAGAGTATTTTTGACAATCAATATCCCTCCTATGAGTTTAGATCTTGTGATTATTCCCACCTACAATGAGATTGAAAATGTTGAAGCCATTATTCGTGCGGTTGTAGACTTAGGTCAAGGTTATCACATTCTCATTGTCGATGATAATTCTCCTGACGGAACTGCAGATAAGGTAAGAGAACTTCAGGCAGAGTTTAAAGGAAATTTGCATCTCGAAGTTCGAAAAGAAAAATCTGGATTAGGAACGGCCTACATTCACGGATTTAAATGGGCACTCCAAAATAATTACGATTTTATTTTTGAAATGGATGCTGACTTTTCACATACACCTGCTGATTTAATTCGGCTGAAACAGGCTTGCGAAGAGGGGGCTGACATGTCCATTGGGAGTAGATATACCAAAGGTGTAAATGTTGTGAACTGGCCTTTATCTAGAATTTTACTTTCCTATGGAGCTTCATTTTATGTTAAAATAATTACGGGAATGCCGATTAATGATCCTACCGCAGGCTTCGTGTGTTACAGGAGCTCTGCATTGAATGCTATTGAATTAGACGCCGTTCAATTCGTGGGTTACGCCTTTCAAATCGAAATGAAGTACAGAATTTACAAGGCCAAGAAAAACATAAAAGAGGTAAGCATTGTATTTACCGATAGAGTCAGAGGGCATTCTAAAATGAGTAAAGGAATTGTTTGGGAAGCGATATTGGGAGTGATTAAGATGAGATTCAATAGTACTTTTAATAAAAATAAGTTTTATCATGTCTAGGCGTAAGCTTTTAAAAAATGCCCAAGTTGTATCTGCAGAAAAAATAGTGGAGTCCGATGTTTTAATCGAGGATGATATTATTTTAAAAATAGAGCGCTCTATAACGGATGTTCATGCGGATGTTATCGATTTGTCGGATAAGTATTTACTGCCAGGACTAATCGATGATCAGGTGCATTTTAGAGAACCAGGCCTAACGCATAAAGGGAGTATAGCAACCGAAAGTAAGGCCTCATTAGCAGGTGGAATCACTTCATTTATGGAACAGCCTAACACCAATCCACAAACGACTACCTATGAAGCTTTAGAAGATAAATTTGAGCGTGCAAAATCGACTTCATGGGTGAATTATTCCTTTTTCTTTGGTGGGACAAATGATAATTTAGAGCTGATTAAAAGACTTCCGTTAGATGCTTGTGCTGGCGTGAAATTATTTTTGGGTTCTTCTACAGGAAATATGCTGGTCGATAAGCAAGAAGTTATTGAAGCCATATTTTCTTCGACTCCTCATGTGATTGCGGCACACTGTGAAGACGAACAAACAATCCGAGAAAATACAGAAAAGGCCATCGCACAATACGGCTCGAATATTCCATTTTCAGCCCACCCTCTAATACGCTCAAAAGAAGCTTGTTATCTGTCTTCTTCACAGGCGGTTTCTCTTGCACAAAAAACAGGAGCCCGCCTACACGTTTTTCATCTGTCTACAGCAAAAGAACTCGAGTTATTTCGTTCAGATTTACCTTTATCGGAGAAGAAAATAACAGCTGAAGCTTGTATTCATCACCTGTGGTTTACAGACGCCGATTATCAAACCAAGCAAAGTCTAATCAAATGGAATCCAGCAGTTAAAACGACTAATGATAAAGAGGCTTTGTGGAAGGCTTTAGAAGAAGGAGCTATTGATGTAATTGCTACAGATCACGCGCCACACACTCTTGAAGAAAAGAAAAACCCCTATCTCAATGCCCCTTCTGGTGGACCTTTAGTTCAACACGCGCTACAAGCACTGATAGATCAAGTCAAAGAACGTAACTTGGGCTTGTCCTTTATTGTAAAGAAGATGTGTAACAATCCGGCGGAACTCTTCAGTTTAAAAGACAGAGGGTATATCAAAGAAGGTTATAAAGCTGATTTGGTTGTTTTGGATATGGAGAAAAAACACCCTGTTGCTAAAAATAATTTATGGTATCACTGTGGCTGGTCTCCATTTGAGGGACATGAATTTAGTTCTAGTATTGATCAGGTTTGGGTTAATGGCACTCTTGCTTATGAAGATGGCTCTTTTGCAACAAGACCTTCAGCGGAACGCTTAAGCTTTAATAGGAATTAATATGGTCAAGAAAATTTTCATTTTTGTAGTATTTTTCTGTGTTTCCTGCAGTGAATCCTTGACACAACCTCCTGAAAATTTGATTCCTCAAGAAAAAATGTTGGCTATTTACTACGATTTAGCGGTCTTAACTGCGCTGAACAACATGACTCCGGCCACCTTGAAAAATCAAAATATCGAGATGATGCAATATTTGTACGACAAATATGAAATTGATAGCCTTACTTTAAGTCAAAGTAATACGTATTATGCCTCTCTTCCAGATGTGTACGATAAAATGTTTGACAGTATTCAGGTTAAATTAGAGCGTAAGGTAGATGAGATTAACGATTCAAGAAAGAATCAATCTCGAACTATGGGAAAATAACGCTCGCTCTCAATTAGATCAACTAACATTTCATTTAGGCCAAAGGTCTTAATATCCTTAAAAGGAGCTATTTGATTTGTAGTCTCATAACTAACGCGTTGGTAAAGGGTTCGGACTAGAGACACCGTGAGTGAAGATTTAAGGCCTAGTAGGTTACTCGAATTTTCTATGATGCTGGCTAAAGCTATGAGCCATTTTTTTGAAACTTCTTTTTTTGCTAAGGGACGTTTAAAATTGGCATTAATGATCTCAATAAATTCATTATAAAGGCTGTTGGACGATACTAAAGTTAGTGGGTATTGTATGGTGGTATTGATTTTGTGTAATTGCAGTAAACAGTCAACGACGGTTTTAACGTGAATAAATCCAGAGCTTCCTGGGAATCGATAGGAAATACCATTGTTCACAGATTGAATAAGTTGACGTAGAGGATGTTTGTCAGGAGTAGCACCCAAGATAACACCCGGTCGTACAATGTAGGTTTTTAAACCTTCTTGAGCAGCTCTCCAGACCTCTAATTCTCCTAATTGTTTTGATTTGCCGTAATCAGTATATTGTTCTTGTTCCATCGCTGCGATTGAACTGACGTAAATGAATTTAGCTACTTTATTTTCAATTGCAGCATTTACGAGGTCTTTTGTTCCATTGCTGTTTATTTCAAATAGGTTTTTTCGATTTTTTTTATCAAAAGAGATTAAAGCAGCGCAGTGAAATATACAACTCACTGATTTTGTCACTTCAAATAGATCAGAAGGAGAGTTTAAATCACCTTGTATGAATTCCAGAAGATGCAGTTGCTTTTCGGTGCGGCCTTTGCGATGTAAAAATGCTAAAAGTTGGGTTCTTTTTTTATGCGTTCTGTAAAGGATACGTAAGCGTTGATTTTTGGCCAATAATTGTTCGATGAGATACGCTCCAACTAAACCTGTTCCACCTGTGATCAATATCATGTCGTAAAAATAAGCCATTGGCCGTTGAAAGTAGAGCCACTTGACTTATCGTTTTATTTTTAAGCTATATTTTATAAGATATTCATAGAATTGACGTTTTTATATTAAGATTACTAAAAATCAAGTCTGATTGTCAAATATGAAGTTTTATAATGTATTTTGCCGAGCAATGAATCAAAATAATAACATATCTCATAATTCTAGTCTTACACGGCGCTTTCGTCGCCCGTAAGGGTGTGTTTATTTATTGGAAGTAGGTGTGTCCACTTCCTCTTCTCGTTTCAATTCTTTTCAATAGTATAATTTAATTTTTTTCAACGCGATGAACATACAAATCGCAAATAAAACTCATTTTCATTTTGCTGAGGTAATCAGTGAAACCATTCAAAGTTCTGCCAAGGTAAGAGGAACTGGTATTGCCTTGAGATCTCCTGAATACATCAAACATCGAATGGCTAATGAAAATTCGGTAATTGCCGTAGAAGAGGATAAATTCGCTGGCTTTTGTTATATAGAAATATGGGGCGAAAAGAACTTTGTAGCCCATTCGGGTTTAATTGTTCATCCTGACTTTCGGGGTAGGGGATTAGCTAAACAAATAAAAAAGGCCGTATTAGACTTGTCTTTGGAAAAATTTCCAAATGCTAAGATTTTTGGAATTACCACGGGTGCTGCTGTGATGAAAATCAATTATGAGTTAGGGTATAAGCCTGTAACTTTTGACGCACTAACAGACGATGATGACTTTTGGAAAGGATGTCAGACGTGCATCAACTTCGATGTTTTGCAACGAATGAATAGAAATATTTGTCTCTGTACAGGGATGTTATATGACCAACACTTAAATAAGAAAAATGAGCAATAAAGTAAAAAAAATAGTTCTGGCGTACAGTGGAGGCCTAGACACTTCTTATTGTGCGCACTGGCTTTCATCTCAAAAAAACACAGAGGTGCACGCTGTGGCTGTAAATACAGGCGGTTTTGATGAGCAGCAAACCTCTGAAATGAAAACAAAAGCCTTAGCTTTTGGAGTAGCCCAATTTGAGTGTATCAATGCTGAAGAAGAGTTGTACAATTCTATACTCAAATATTTAATTTTTGGAAATGTACTACGAAATAATACGTATCCACTTTCGGTTAGCGCTGAGCGTGTAGTACAGGCCATTGCACTCATTAACTATGCCAATTCTTTTGGGGCAGAGGCCATCGCTCACGGTTCTACAGGTGCTGGTAATGATCAAATACGTTTTGATTTGATTTTTCAAACACTTGGGAATTCAATAGAAATCATTACTCCTATTCGCGATCAAAAGTTATCAAGAGAAACAGAGATTGAGTACCTCAAATCTCATGGGTATGAATATTCGTGGGAAAAGTCAAAATACTCTATAAACCAAGGTTTGTGGGGAACTTCTGTCGGAGGAGCTGAAACCTTGACCTCGGACAAGACCCTTCCTGAGGAGGCTTATCCAAGTCAATTGGAAGAAAAAGAACGCAAAAATTTGACCCTTGATTTTAAACAAGGAGAACTCGTTGGAATTGATGGCGAAAACTACCTTCCGGTTGAGGCGATAAAAGAACTCCAAAAGATTGCGAAGAAATACGCTATAGGTAGAGATATTCATGTAGGAGATACCATTATTGGAATCAAAGGAAGAGTTGGATTTGAAGCGGCTGCACCTATAATTATCATCAAAGCACATGAACTTTTAGAAAAGCACACCTTAAGTAAATGGCAATTATTTCAAAAACAGCAGTTGGCACAATTTTATGGAATGATGGCACATGAGGGTCTATTTTTGGATGAGGTGATGCGCAATACAGAAGCTTATATGCAGGATTGTCAGCGCTTTGTTACGGGTAAGGTGTTCGTAGCCTTACACCCTTATCGTTTTGAATTAATCGGAATAGAATCGATTTATGACCAAATGAAATCCTCTGCTGCTCAATACGGAGAGATGAATAATTCATGGACAGCAGAAGACGCTAAAGGCTTCATTAAAATTTATGCGAACGGATTGAAAAACGCCAAAAGTGTTCAAGATGAAAATTAAAGTAGGCGTAGTTGGAGGTTCAGGCTATACGGGAGGAGAATTATTGCGTTTGCTGCTATTTCATCCAAATGTTGAATTGCACTTTGTAGTGAGTCGATCCTACACGGGTCAACAACTCTCTAAAGTTCATCCCGATTTATTGGGAAGTCAAGCTTTTGAATTCTGTGAGGCTCCTATTGCAGGAGCGGATCTATGGTTTTTGTGCTTACCTCATGGTCAATCAAGGGCTTTCCTGGAGACCTATGCACCAATGATTTCAGAGGAGCTAAAAATCATTGATCTCAGTAACTCTTTTCGCTTATCATCTGACGCTAAATTTGGTCAGCGAGAATTTATATACGGCGCAACAGAGCTCAATCGAGCTAAAATTCAAAAAGCCAATAGTATAGCTAATCCAGGTTGTTTTGCAACGGCTATTAACCTCGCTTTGGCGCCGCTGTTCCGCAAAGATTTAGTCGCTGTAGATGAGGAGGTACATATTAATGCGGTGACCGGGTCAACGGGAGCTGGAATTAAGCCATGTGCAACGGCTCACTTTTCTTATCGAAATAACAATTTTTCATGGTACAAACCTTTTTCGCATCAACATTTAGATGAGATTGCTGAAACCGTTTACAACAAAGTTCAGGCGTCCAAAGAAAACTTGCATTTTTTGCCGCACAGGGGTGATTTTACAAGAGGAATTTTTGCCACGGCATACACCAAAATAGATTGTGCATTTGATGAGGTGATATCGGCTTATGAAGCCTTCTATAAACAAGCGCCATTTACGCATGTTTGTCCTGATGAGCTTCAACTCAAACAGGTCGTAAACAGCAATAATTGTCACATTCATTTGATGCAACACCAAGATAAAATTTTAATTACCTCTGTTCTAGATAATTTGCTCAAAGGAGCATCAGGTCAGGCTTTAGAAAACATGAATCTAATCTTTGGTCTCGATCAACAAACAGGACTTCAATTAAAAACCTCAATATTCTAATGGCCTTATTTGACGTTTACAATCAATACCCTATTGAATTAGTTTCGGCTAAAGGAATGCAGCTAAAGGATTCCAAAGGTTCAGACTATTTGGATTTTTACGGAGGTCATGCTGTAATTTCAATCGGACATACTCATCAGCACTACGTGAATCAGCTAAAATCCCAAATTGACGCGATTGGATTTTATTCCAATGTCATTCACAATCCGTTACAAGAAGAACTCGCTGAGCGCATCAATGCTAAGCTCGAAGAAAATTACGAGCTCTTTTTGTGTAGTAGCGGAGCAGAAGCCAATGAAAACGCGCTAAAACTAGCTTCTTTTCACACTGAGCGCTCCAAAATACTTGCTTTTTCTAATGCTTTTCACGGACGAACTTCAGCTGCGGTTGCAGCTACTCATAATACCCGTATTCAGGCTCCAATTAACAAGGTACATCAGGTTGATTTTATTGACTTCAACGATGTAGAAGCTCTCAAAAAACATTTGGAGACTAAGGCCTATGCAGCGGTTATTATAGAATGCATACAAGGTGTGGGAGGTCTTGATCAACCAGATACCGATTTTGTAAAGACATTACGCGACATATGCACAGAAACCGGGACCGTATTAATCGCTGATGAGGTGCAATCTGGATTCTCTAGAACAGGACGTTTTTTTAGTTTTCAGCATTATAATATTATCCCAGATATCATCAGTATGGCTAAAGGTATGGGAAACGGATTTCCGGTTGGAGGTATTATGATTCACGAATCCATCAAAGCTGAAAAGGGAATGCTTGGGACAACTTTTGGTGGAAATTATTTGGCTTGTACAGCTGCACTTTCTGTAATGGATGTGCTCGAAAAAGAAGACTTAGAACAGAAGGCTGCAGCCCTTGAATCCGTTTTTAGAGCTAAGGCGGCTATGCTTCAAGTTCCTGCGGTGGTTAAAGGACGAGGCCTTATGATCGGCCTTGAATTTGGCTTTAACACGGCTGAATTACGGAGAAATTTATTGTTTCAACACGGGCTGTTTGTCGGTTCTGCTAGTAACCCTAACGTAGTGAGAATTTTACCCCCACTTTGTTGCACAGAACGAGAATTAAATCAATTATTTGAAGGACTAAATCAAGAGTTAAAACATGAATAATTATAAAAGTATTGATGATATCGTTGATTTGGATTTGGCTGTAAATGAGGCTTTGGACTTCAAACAGACCCAAACCTCTTTAATGCATTTGGCCAAAGACAAGGTGCTCTGTATGTTGTTTTTTAACAGCTCGCTGAGAACGCGCTTAAGCACACAAGCGGCAGCATTTAAACTGGGAATGCAAGTGATGGTTTTGAATGTTGATTCTGATTCTTGGAAATTGGAATTTGAAGATGGTACGGTGATGAATATGGATAAGGCAGAACATATCAAAGAGGCCGTTCAAGTGGTTTCTCAATACGCGGATATCATTGGGGTTCGCGCTTTTCCAGAGCTGATTTCACGTCAAAGTGACGAAGCCGAACCTGTTATTAAGGCCTTTGTACAATACGCATCTGTTCCGGTTTTTAGTCTTGAAAGCGCTACAGAACATCCCTTACAGGCACTAACAGACGTAATGACGATTAAAGAGTTTGTGACGAAAAAGAAACCTAAAGTAGTGTTGAGCTGGGCTCCACATCCGAGAAAACTCCCTCATGCGGTAGCAAACTCGTTTGTAAAGGCCTTGAAAAGAGTCGAATGTGAATTTGTCATCACCCATCCTGAAGGATATCATTTAAACCCTGAACTCACCAAAGATGTAATGATCAATACCGATCAAAAGGAAGCCATGCGAGGTGCTGATGTGGTGTATACCAAGAACTGGTCTTGTTACGAACCTTACGGAGGCGTCATAACGCCTAAGGAGGATTGGATGATCAGTTCAGAAAAAATAGGAACTGCAAAGTTCATGCATTGTTTACCGGTAAGAAGAAATGTAGTTGTGGCCGATGAGGTTTTAGACAGCAGTAATTCTTTGGTCATCGAGCAAGCTAACAATAGAACTTATGCTGCATTATGGGTTATCAATAAACTGCTAAATGGAACCGACTAAGAAACCACTTCATATCATTAAAATAGGAGGAGATATACTCGACAATAAGGATCGCCTAAATACATTTATTGAAGAGTTTTCACTGCTAAAAGAAGCCAAAATATTAGTTCATGGTGGAGGTAAAATGGCCTCTGAACTTTCGACTAAATTAGGTTTAGAGGTTGAAATGCATGAAGGTAGACGCATTACTTCAAAAGAACAATTAGAGGTTGTGTGTATGGTTTACGCCGGTCTTGCAAACAAAAAGTTAATCAGCTCTATGCAGGCGAAATCCATTGATGCGCTTGGACTTTCAGGCGCAGATTTGAATTTGATTAAGGCTGAGAAAAGAGCAGTAAAAAAGATAGATTACGGATTTGCTGGGGATATTGTTCAAGTGAATTCTGATAGAATTAAAGAACTCTTAGCCCTTAGTGCTTGTCCTGTTTTTTGTGCGATTACTCACGATCAGAAAGGACAATTGCTCAACACTAATGCTGATACTATAGCATCGAGTTTGGCTGTGGCCATGTCCACATATTTTGAGGTGAGCCTTAAGTTTGTTTTTACGCATGAAGGCGTATTGAAAGATATACATAGCTCGAATGCTATTTTTGAAGAAATAAACAGCACTGATTTTGTACAATTGAAAAAGGATGGTGTCTTGACTCAGGGCATTATTCCTAAACTCACTAATGCTTTTGATGCGCTTGAAAAAAAAGTGCAAGAGGTAAGAATTGGGTCGTCTGCTATAATCAATCACGATAAAGGAACAAAAGTATGTCTATGAACCAAATCTCAGATTATTACGAGTCTGCTATCGATCTTTTAAAAGAATTGATCACAACACCTTCGTTTTCAAAAGAAGAAGACCAGACCGCTGCAATCCTAGAGCGTTGGTTTCAAAAGCAGGACATCACTTATAAAAAGTATAAGAATAATGTTTATGCTTTTAATAAACACTATGACGAGAATAAACCTAATTTACTTTTAAATAGTCACCACGATACGGTAAAACCCAATGGGTCTTATACGCGTGATGCTTTTAAGGCCGAAATTGTTGGGGATAAACTCTATGGTTTAGGCTCCAATGATGCAGGAGGAGCGCTAGTATCTTTAATGCATTGTTTTTTACATTTTTACTCCATTGAAAATATGCCCTTTAATCTCATTATGGCTGCCACTGCAGAAGAAGAAATTGCAGGGGTGGATAGTCTCAGAGGTCTTCTGCCCATTTTACCATCTATTGATTTAGCCATTGTTGGCGAACCTACTTTGATGGATCTCGCTATTGCTGAGAAAGGTCTTGTGGTCTTTGACGGAAAGGTAAGTGGCACTGCTTCTCATGCGGCACATCCTAATGACGATCAGGCTATTCACAAGATGATACCGGTTTTACAATGGTTTAAAGAATTGCGTTTTGAAAAAGTCTCTAAACACCTAGGGGAGGTTAAAACTACAGTGTCTCAACTTCAGGCGGGCACTCAGCACAACGTCATTCCTTCAGAAGTAAAGTTTGTGGTGGATGTTCGGGTCAATGATTGCTATAAAAACCAAGAAATTGATACTTTTTTTCAAGAAAACGCTCCCTGTGAAATGCAGGCGAGGTCTCTTCGCATGCAAAGTTCTCAGATCGATGAAGATCACGCTTTGGTACAAGCAGGTCTTCAGTTAGGTAGAAATACCTACGGTTCTCCAACCCTATCTGACCAAGCCGCTTTGAATTGTCAGTCGCTAAAATTAGGGCCTGGAGATTCAACGCGTTCGCATACGGCGGATGAGTTTATTTTTACTCACGAAATAAAAGAAGGTATTGAGATTTATATCAAACTATTAGAAACTTACATAAACACAGTAGCATGAAACTTTGGGAAAAAGGTATTTCAACCGAAAAATTGATTGAAGAATTCACTGTTGGAAATGACCGTGAATTAGATATTCATCTGGCAAAGTATGACTTACAGGCCTCCATTGCACATGCCCAGATGCTTGAGAAAGTGGCTCTTTTGTCTTCAGATGAATGTGCTCAAATTGTCAATTGCTTGAATGAAATGTTGGTTGAAGTGCAAGAAGGCAGCTTTAGCATTGAAGAAAATTTTGAAGATGTGCATACAAAGATTGAATATGAATTGATTCAGCGAATTGGTGAACCAGGTAAAAAAATTCACACCGCCCGCTCTAGAAATGATCAAGTTTTAGTGGCTATGCATCTATACATGTGTCAAGAACTTTCTCTAATTCAAGAAGGTGTTTTAGAGTTCTTTGAAACCTTACTTGAACTTTCTGAAAAGTACGCAAAGCATTATATGCCCGGTTATACACATATGCAAGTGGCGATGCCCTCTTCTTTTGGATTGTGGTTTAGTGCTTATGCAGAACTTTTAATAGACGATGTTTTTATGTTAAAGGCCGCGAAAGAGGTATGTGATCAAAATCCATTGGGATCTGCGGCAGGTTACGGAAGTAATTTTGACATAGACAGAGCTTTTACCACAGAAGCCTTGAATTTCTCCACCTTGAAGTACAATTCAGTAGCAGCTCAGTTATCAAGAGGAAAGGCAGAGAAAAGCTGCGCTTTAGCCTTGGCTTCTTTTGCTTCAACACTCGCTAAGTTTGCCATGGATATTTGTCTTTTTGCAGGACAAGATTACAACTTCATTAAATTTCCCGATGCGCTTACTACAGGAAGCAGCATCATGCCACATAAAAAAAATCCAGATGTTTTTGAATTGATCAGAGCGCACTGCAATAAAATTCAAGCAATACCCCAACAAATTGCTGGTATTACCTCCAATTTACCTTCTGGATATCACAGGGATTTACAACTGGTAAAAGAGCCTATTGTTCAGGGAATCAATCAATTCAAAGAATGTCTTGAAATTTTTAATTACGCGATAAAGCAAATAGAAGTACGCTCATCTATTTTAGAGGCATCAAAGTACGAATACATTTGGAGCGTCGACACTTTAAACGAATGGGTTTCATCTGGAATACCTTTTAGAGAAGCATATCAAAATATGGCCAAGTCTATAGCAGCGCAGCAATACGAGCCTGTTAAATACAGTGCGCACACTCATCTTGGGAGTATCGGAAATTTGTGTTTAGATGAAATTAGGCTCAAAATGAGAGGGGCTGCTGAGAAGTAATCTTTATTTTTATGGCCAAATCAAAAGAATTTAAATGGACAATCAGTTTATTGAAGAATTGAGATGGAGAGGAATGATCCACGATTATATGCCTGGATTAGAGGAGCATTTAAACGAGGATTCAAGAGCGGCATATGTTGGATTTGACCCAACTGCAGATTCATTGCACATCGGTAATCTTGTAAGTATTCTGATGTTGAGACATTTTCAAATTCAAGGTCATAAACCCATTGCCTTAGTTGGAGGCGCTACCGGAATGATTGGGGACCCTTCAGGAAAATCAAAGGAACGCAATTTATTAGATGAAAAAACCCTCAAGCACAACCAAGACTCCATTCAAAAACAATTGTCAAGATTTCTTGATTTTGAGGCGAAAGAGGGTCGTTCTGCTGAAATAGTCAACAACTATGACTGGATGAAGAGCTTTAGCTTTATCGACTTTATTCGCGATGTCGGAAAACACATCACTGTAAACTATATGATGGCTAAAGATTCTGTGAAGAAAAGACTTTCTTCAGATTCTTCAGAGGGAATGTCTTTTACGGAATTCACCTATCAACTTGTTCAAGGTTTTGATTTTTGGCATTTGTATAAAAATTACAATTGCAGCTTACAAATGGGAGGTTCTGATCAGTGGGGTAATATCATTACGGGTACTGAACTCATTCGTCGTATTGGTTCAGGAAAAGGTTTCGCCCTGACTTGCCCTTTGATCACTAAAGCCGATGGAACGAAGTTCGGAAAGACCGAGCAGGGAAATGTTTGGCTAGATCGCAATAGAACATCACCCTATAAGTTTTATCAGTACTGGCTGAATTCAAGTGATGTGGATGCTGAAAACTTCATCAAGATTTTCACTTTTTTAGATCAACAAACGGTTGAACAATTGATTGAGCAGCACAGAACGGCGCCTCACATGCGTATACTTCAACAACGCCTGGCCGATGAAATCACTATTCTTGTGCATAGTCAAGAAGATTTAGATAAGGCCAAACAAGCGAGCCAACTCTTATTTGGTAAATCAACTACAGAAGATTTGAAAGCATTAGATGTAGAGACATTACTCGATGTTTTTGAAGGAGTTCCCCAAGCTCAAATTCAACGCGATGAACTCGATCAAGGTTTAGATATGATTGCTGCCCTCTCGGCTAAAACTGGTTTTTTAAGTTCAAATGGTGACGCCCGAAGAGAATTAAAACAGAACTCTATTTCTGTAAATAAAAATAAGGTGACTGCTGACTTTGTAATTGGTGTTCAAGATTTAATCCAAGACAAATACATTTTAATTCAACGCGGCAAAAAGAACTACTTTTTGATTGAGGTTGTATAGCTTTTGTTTAGGGGTTTAAGGTTTGGATAAATAGGGGATATCCTACGGTTGTCTTATTATATTTTCCTTTTGTATACTATTAAAAAGTACTTTTAATTGTAAATCATGAACCTATAACAATATAAAGACGTCATCGCTGGCGTCTTTTTTTTGTTTTATCACCTAACGAGACAATCTAGTCATTCTAAACACAATTGTGAAGTCCTAATAATATTTTGTATGTTGTTTGTAATTAGAGCTGAATACTGCATTACTCACTATAATATTCTCTCTATTACTAGATATAGATAAGGCTATGATACCCATATCTAGGCAGAGAGCTAAGGCGTCCTTATGGATGCCTTTTTTATTTAAATGCTTGAGCTAGTTATTGGTGTTGTGCTCTAGTTCATTTGATATGAGTGTAATTTCATTTGCAGGCATACCTGCTCTTTGGGCGTGTTCTTTTAACAAGTCAACAGATTCAGCATTATAAACACAGTACACGCAATCCCCGGCAACATAACTATGTTCTTGTTCGATGTTTTTTCCTTCTTTTCTCATATCTATGAGTATACCTTCTGAGTGTTTTCCGGTGCTATCTAATTTATCACTTGGAATACTTGAGGCGTTAGGAATTTCTCTTTTAATTAAATATTTGTTCATGATTATTAATTTACTGGTAAATTAAAATAAATTAACAGTTCTCACAATAGTCGCAAAAAATGAAAATAGTATGTCTTTTCTCTAAGAAATTAATTGGTTGCAGCCTCGAACGTCTGAGGCGTCAAAACGCCCCAAAACCTCAAAGGATAAATCTGCATGAAGTTTCCCTAAATCTTGAGTCGCAATAAAGGCACAACTGTGTACATTGGCCAGATCAATAATATTAATTCCTCCTGTTTTTCCGCTGACAAATTCAAAGGGATCGTCAATTGACCGGGTGAGTACTCTCATCCAATTTGGGGGCTGAAAAGTCTTGCCGTCTTTCATGTAAGCCTGAGATAACAACTCTGTCATGCCGTATTCTGAATCGATAAAGTCAAGAGCGAAACGCTTGCGCAACAGCTGATGTAATTCTTCTCTAATAATTTCTTTGCGTTTGCCTTTCATTCCTCCAGTCTCGATAATTGTAGTGTTTTTTAATGCTGTGGGAAAGGCTTCTGACAAGTCCATTAAGGCGTAGGCCACACCAAATAAAATAACAGGCCGTTCACTTTTTTCTATGATATCAATGACTTGAGAGTAATCATCCTTATAAAATCCGCTAAAATGGTATTTGGAATGTGTTATAAGGGTGTTTAGCATGTACAAAAGGGATGAACTCTTTTGCTCATGATAAGAGGGTAAGATGCTTAAAATGCATAAGTTTTCAATTGGCCCGTATTGTTTTTCGAATTGAGTCATAAAACTTTGCTGGTACAATTTCAAATTGCGCACAAAGTGTTTTGATCTTACTTGCCCAGTTGTTCCACTGCTTTCAAAATAAAAAGAGGTCGATGAATCGTCACAGACCTGGTGCGTCTTAAAAAAAGAAATGGGTAGAAAAGGAATTTCTTTAAATTTTTGTACAGAAGAAGGCGAACGTTTTAAGAAAGTACAGAAATCTCTATACAGCGAATTGTGCAGATATTGATACTCAAATACGTCTAAAGCGTACTGCTCAAAGTTCTCTTTGTTGATGTGAGAGAGATCATATGAATGGATATCGTGCATAGATTTCAGACTGTAAATTTAATTAAAAAACCCCCTGACAGATGCCAGAGGGTTAAACTAATCCATTACAATTTGGTTTACGACCCGGTGTACCAACCAAAGTCAGTATCCGCAGTTGTAGATGAAGTATAAGTAGCAGTATTATCAGAGGATGTTCCATCGATAATAATGTCATCAAATGAGCCTTGTGAAGGATCTTTTAATTGAACTTGAGTAGCATAACCTGATAATGTTAGGCCATTAATTGTAGCTCCTGAAGCTTTTTTGAATTGTAAAGCAGTTCCTCCAGTTGTTGAAACACATGTAAGATTTGTAAGCGTTGGGTTATTATTAACTCCATCTGCCTCAACAGCAGTAGAAAAACCTGAAATACTGTGTAAAACGTATGCTCCATTTAATTCGCCATTCCATCCTTCTGTCCAATCAATGGCATCGTCTTCGTTATTTTCTAAATAGAAGTTCGAAGCGTTTACGGTACCTCCAAAGAATTCAACACCGTCATCGGTTCCATTTACAATGGCAACATTACTTATAGTAGTTCCTGAACCAACAGCATATAGTGTAAGTCCATTGAACTGTGATTCTGAGTTGATTTGAGCTCCGGCATACTCGATAACGAGATAGTTAATAGCTCCAGAACTATCTGAGTCATTTGTGCCTCCGTAAATGATACCTCCCACTTCTGCAGTGGCATCGATACCCTCAGTAGTAGTTGCATCACCAGCAATTACTAGACCACCCCATGAACCTGGACTGGCTGAGGAAGCAGTCATGACAACAGGTGCAGATGAGGTTCCTTGGACGTCAATCATTCCACCTTTTTGAACTATTATGTACGTTGCTGTTGCTTCAGCACCAGAATCTGCTGTAATTTGAGTTCCAGCCGGAATAGTTAAAGTTGCTCCTGATTCTACGGAAACAACACCATCTAAAATATATGATATAGATGCGTCTAAGCTTAAGTCTGAAGTTACCATTGAAGGCAATATGAATGAGGAAGTAGAATCTTCGGCACCTGCCCAAGCAAATTCACTTGCTTTGGTTGTCGAAGAACCATAACTAGCATCAGGATCAGAAGCGATTCCGTCAATAATAATATCTCCAAAAGAACCTTGACTAGGATCTTTTAGTTGAACATTAGTATCGTATCCGTTTAGCGTAACACCGTTCATAGTTGCACCTGAAGCTTTTTTGAACTGTAGCGCTGTTCCTCCTACAGTAGACACGGCAGTAAGACCATTAACTGTTGGATTATTATTAACTCCATCAGCCTCAACAGCTGTTGAAAAGTCTGCAGTGTTTAATACATAAGCACCGTCTAATGTTCCATTCCATCCTTCAGTCCAATCAATGGCGTCATCCTCATTATTTTCTAAATAAAAGTTTGAGGCTGAAACTGAACCACCGAAAAACTCAACACCGTCGTCAGTTCCATTCACAATCGCAACATTCGAAATTGAGGTTCCAGATCCAACAGCATATAGCGATAGACCGTTAAATTGAGATTCTGAATTGATTTGGGCACCAGCATATTCAATTACTAAATAGTTTATTGTACCAGAATTATCGTTGTCAGATGTTCCACCGTAAACAATCCCACCTACTTCAGCAGTGGCATTTGAACCTTCGGTGGTTGAAGCCTTACCTGCAATCACAACTCCACCCCAAGAACCTGGCTGACCAGAAGCAGATGTCATAACAACAGGATTACCTGCACTACCTTGAATATTTAATGTACCACCTTGTTGCACAACTAAATAATTTTGAGTGTTGTCTGCTCCATTAGCGGTGATGGTAGTACCTGCCGGGATTGTTAGTGTAACACCAGATGGGACACTAAGAATTCCTGTCAACTGATAAGATACAGTGGCATCCAAAGTTGTGTTTTCTTCGAGCTCTCCTACAAGCGTATTGTTGACAGGACATGCATTTGAGCAAGTACCCCCGCAGTCAATACCTTGTTCACCTGGATCTTGTACTCCATTGGTACATAAATCTACTGGTTCTGGCTCAGGATCATTATCATCTCTTTTACAACTTGTAACTACAAGTGTCAATGATGATAAAAAAATCATTGAGAATTTTAAAATTCTAGTTTTCATAAATAGCTAATTAATAATTAAGGGTTGATTTTAAAAGTTTAGAGATAGACCAAGACTAATACTGCGCCCTAGTTTATAAGATTGAACAGTTATTTCTTTTTCTTCTCGTGGTAATTTAATGCGCTCCTCTATCGGAACTCCATCTAATCTAGCTCTGTTGATTTCTCTATAATTCTGTAAAATGTTTTGTGTTTGTTGAATTAATGGATTGAATAGGTTGCGAGCTACAAGTTGTAATTGAATGCCGCTAGTGAATTGCTTGGATACGATACCGTTAAGAACAACGAATCCTTTTTCAACAATGGCAGAGTCGTAATTGTAGTCTCTTGTGTTTTGATCTGTAGGAACTCCTAAGGCAAAAACTTTGTCTGAGGCATAATTTCCCGAGACTGAAAAGGAAAACGGTTTTTCCCCTAGAGTAGAATAGTTAAAACTCGCATTAACAATGTAGTCTGCAGCGCCTTGAAGGTCTACACTTTCGAAATTACTATATCTGAAGCTTCGAACTAAATCTCCATTGTCGTTATAGATTTCTTTGAGATCTTGTTTGGTCCACATACGAGTGGCGTTGAAGACCATGCTTAATTTGTATCCTCCAATGACATCTATTTCGTCAGGGTCCATTACCGTTTTTTCTGTAATATTTAATCTAGATTCTAATTCTAGCCCTAAAACTCTCGCTTTGTCTGCAGAATTAAAATAAGAGAATACCCCAGCGGATCCTCTATCTCTAACTCTGTTTATTGGATCTGAAATGTTTTTATAAAATGCAGCAAAAGAAAAGAGTTGATCATTTGAAGGAAAGGTTTCATATTTCAAGTCAAAATTGACATCTGTCGAAGCGACAAGATCTGGATTACCTCTTGTAATCTGACCTGTTGGAGAAACATATTCAAATGGAGAGATTTCTTTGAATTCAGGAAGGGTTATAGTTTTTGAAAACGCGGCGCGGAAAGCACTTTTTTCACTAAGTGTTCTCCTTATATTGACACTGGGATAAATCTTGTTGTATTTCTGTTCACTAACACCTTCTCTAGGAAATAAATTTCCAATGTCATAATTCACTACGATTTCATCTCGTTGTAATCTTGTACCGATATTTACATTCCAAATGTTGTTCCCAATGTTAAGATTGTGATAGGCCGCTTGAGAACTTAGTTTACCTTCATAAATATCTTTGTTTTCTCCAAAAGCATTTTCACCCAATATATTTAGTTGAAGAGTTCCGTTATCGAAATTTTCTTTGGTAAAAATGGCTCCTAAATTATCAATAGATGTCGGATAAATGGGATTGTTGTTACTAGCAATTTCTACTCCTATAAATTCAGAGGAGAAGTCTCTTATTTTGTCCCTAAATGAAATACCATAGTCTAATGTAAATGATGTGGAATTCGAATCTTCATCGGGGGCCTTAAAATTAATGTTGTGATTAATTTTTCCGTTAAACTCTTCATCTGATATGAGCTGAGCAGATTTTCGTTGTTGAAAACCACCAGTGAAACCCAACTGAACATCGAAGTCAGCTTGAACATCATTTGGATCAAAATTGACCTCATTTCGAATTCTATTCGGCTCATCTGCGTAAAGCAAGTTGTATCCAACAGCCCAATTTATTTTATTTTTTTCATTGATGTTGTGTAACCCAGATAATTGACTGACGTAGACTGTTGTTTGTTTAGAGTTTTGATCTCTGATGAATTGAAATAAACCGTCATCTGGATCCGACTCTTCGAAAATAGTTGATTGCCCGTCTCGCCCACCTTCAAAAACATTTTCACTCAATTTATTGATGAAGAAATTGCTCGATTTGATGCGATTACTATCATTGATATACCATGTAACATCTGCAAGGGCCGTATTGACAAATTGAGTTTCATACGTATTTGCGTCTGTGATAGTATCGTCAATGAAATTAGAACGAAACTGTCTAAACACTCCTGATTTGAATCCATGTGATCTAGAATTAGAACCAGTTAGAAGAACAGCCAATTTATTTTTGAAGAATTTTTTTCCTGCAGACATCGATACAGAGTAATCTATGGGATTATCAAACTGCACTGTATTCCAATCTTGACCTGTTATTTGTCCTTCTAAATTATTGGTAAAGAGTAAATAACCGAATTGTGTATCTTCATAATTTGGAGATACTTTGAAATTGTCAAATACGCCATTTTCTACAACGTTTGAATTAAATCCTGTAGATACTCCCACTGATAACAATGAAGATTCATTTAACTCTTTTGAGTTAATATTTATGGCACCAGACGATTGGTCGGCAGAGGTAGATGCATCATAAGTTTTTTGAATACTTACAGCATTGATGAGACGCGTTGGAAAGAGTGCTAAATCGATATTTTTCTTTTCGACATCGTCTGATGGTACAGGTAGTCCATTGAGCGTTGTAATCAGATAACGATCTCCAAGTCCACGAACGAATATATCCCCCGTGGATTCTGATGAGCTTACACCCGATATTTTTTGTGTTGCACCAGAGGCGTCTGAAACTGCAAATTTTGCTAACTCCTTTGCTCCAATACTTTCTTTAATTTCTACGGCTTTTCGCTGATCTAATAAAAGGGCAACCTCTGAATCTTTTCTTGCCACAGTAGTTACGACAACCTCTTCTAAGGCTACTCCCGCAGAAGCGGACAGCGGAACATTGATATTGGTGACTTTACCGGCCACAATTTCAACGTTTGGAATTTCAACAGTTTCATAACCTAAGTAAGAATAAACAACGGTATAGATTCCAGGGTCTAATCCCGCGATTTCATATAAACCATCAAAGTCAGAAGTTGTTCCTATGGTCGTTCCTTTAATTAAAATATTGGCAAAAGCTAAAGGCTCATTATTTAGCTCTGCATCGAGTAATTTCCCTACAACGCCTCCTGATTCTTGTGCGAATGCCAATGGACAAGCCGCAAAAAGGATTAAACTCCAAATTTTTTTAAACATATCATTAAAACTTAACCGTACAAATAAAGTATAATGACTAAAACAAGTCGTTATATGCGCTTTAAGTCAATGTTTTTTTAACTTTAACTAAATGTTACAACTTTAAATTACCGTTAAGTAAGTAGGAAGAGTATGCATATACTTTATTTTTGAATTCCTCTTAACGCGAACTACTGCATGAGTACTGAAAACAAAGACATTAAAATTTTGCTCGTTGATGATGAGCCTGATATTTTAGAAATAGTTGGTTATAATCTAAATCTAGAAGGTTATCAAGTGTTTATGGCAAAGAATGGTGTAGAAGCTATTTCAAAAGCCAAAAAGAAGATGCCTCACCTGATTATTTTAGATGTAATGATGCCTGAAATGGATGGAATTGAAGCGTGTGAGATTTTAAGACAAACTGCAGGCCTTGAAGACACTATAATAACATTTTTAACAGCTAGAGGAGAAGATTATTCGCAGTTGGCAGGTTTTGATGCTGGTGCAGATGACTATATCACAAAGCCTATTAAACCCAAGGTGTTGATGTCAAAAGTTAAAGCACTTTTACGCAGAAAAAAAGAAGATACCCAGCCTGAGGATCAAATTACCCAAGTTGGCGATATTGTCATCAATAGAGAGGAATATAAAATCATCAATAAAGGAAAGGAAATCGTTTTACCGCGAAAGGAATTCGAACTTCTTGCCTTGCTCACTTCTAAACCCAATAAAGTCTTCAAGAGAGAGGTGATTTTAGAAAAAGTTTGGGGAAATGAGGTTGTTGTAGGAGGTCGAACCATAGACGTACATATTCGAAAACTCCGCGAAAAAATAGGCGAAGAGCACTTCAAGACCGTTAAAGGAGTTGGATATAAATTTGTCGAAAACTAAATGTTTGGTCAACTCAAAGATTCTTTTAAAATCGCCCTGCGTTTATCTTTTTGGATAAGCACTCTTTTCGCTCTTTTATTATTAATTGTTTTTCAAATCGCTGGAATCAAAGAGTATGCTTTAATTCTATGGAGTTCTTTTTTTGGATTCTTTATTTCTTTAGCCGTAATCAATTACAATGCAGAAAAGTATATTGTAAGGACGATAAAACAGTTGTATAACAACGTTTCGCTTCTAGAAAACTCAGACTTTAGAAATTTGAGTGTTACTACAGATATGGATTCCTTGAAAAGTGAAATTGAAAATTTTGCAGAAGGCAAGAAAATCGAAATCGAAACCTTAAAAATCAAAGAGGAGTATCGCAAAGATTTTATCGGAAATGTAGCGCACGAACTCAAAACACCTCTTTTTACCGTACAGGGCTATTTACTCACGCTTTTAGAAGGGGCAATGGATGATAAAAAGGTCAGAAAAAAGTATTTGGACCACGCCAATAAAAGTGTTGAGCGCCTTTTACATATCGTAAGAGACTTAGATGACATCACACGACTAGAATCTGGCTCGACGACTATGAACTTCAGTGATTTTAACATCATTCACCTTATTGAAGACATCTTTGAAATGCTCGAAATGGAAGCACAAAAAGCTGCAGTGAATTTGATTTTAGACAAGGATTACAGTGAAGCAATTATGGTTTACGCTGATGAAGAGAAAATCGAACAGGTTTTGTACAATTTGATCCAAAATAGCATTAAATACGGAAGCCCTGAGGGCACTACAGAAGTCAGTGTTGAAAATTTAACTGCCAATAAAATTATTGTTCGTGTTACCGATAATGGAGAGGGTATTCCAGAAGTTCATCTCTCTCGATTATTTGAACGATTTTACCGGGTAGATCAGAGTGGAAGCCGCAAAGAAGGAGGATCTGGGTTAGGATTAGCCATTGTGAAACACATCGTTGAAGCCCATGAAGAAAAAATATTTGTAGAAAGTGAACCTGAATTGGGCTCTGAGTTTTCTTTTACCCTTCAAAAAGCCTCCTTAAACAGTGAGCTCCAGTCTATGGATTCTGAAAAAACAGAAAGCCCCTCGTAATCTTTAACCCGATCCAGGTCTGTCAAACTAAAATCGTTTTGAGAGCAGAAAGGCACTATTTGTAGCGCATCAAGTCTTTCGGCCAGATATTCTTGTTCGTATTGCCCAGGAGTTGGAATAAAAAAGGCTTTTTTACCAAGCTTAGCCAGATCCATTACAGTGGTGTATCCAGATCGACATAAAATTAGTTTAGACTGCTTTAAATGCAACTCCAATTCTTCGGATTGCATAAAATTCACTTTCCGGATTGTATTGCTTGCATTTGCAATTGAGGTACTCTTTTGTAAGGATTGTATTTTACCTTGAACAAAAACAATTTTGCCTTTAAAACCACTTAACTCATCAAGTAGTTTTTCTTCGAGTAAGGTTCTTTGTGGTTCAGGGCCTGACAACAATACCATGAGGTCGATACTTTCTTTTTGAGCTGATGGCTTAAACCTAGACAATGGACCCAGATACCTCATTTGGTCTAATTTTTTTTTGAGGTGGCCTAGTTTACCCGTTAAATTGGGCTCGTGCTCGAAATCGGGCACCCAAATAAAATCGTACTTTTTAAATATGCGTCTATGCCACCAAGATGATAGAGCCGTGGTTACTCCAGATAGCACATTCAGCTGATGTGTAATGAATACATTGGGAACTTTATTGGAATAGACACCAAGTCGATTATCTGAAATTAATCCATCAATATGTTCTTTTTCAATGATTTGTTCTACTTCTTTTCGCTCCTTTCTCAGAGCATTGAAAACCTTGTGTGAATTCAAAAGCATTTTGAGTTTAAAGAGATGTGCTTTAGTGGCGTATTCGATTTGATAAGAACTCAATTCATAAGAAATAAGTTCCGGAAATTCCTTTTGAAGCAATTTTAAGGCAACACCGTCAGAGGCCAGAACTACTTCAAAGTGATTCTCGAGTAAAGCCTTAATAATTGGAACACATCTGGTGGCGTGTCCTAAGCCCCAGTTTAAAGGAGAGACCAATATTTTTTTTGAAGAAGCCTTCATATGCGGTGAGGTTCTTAATATTTTTGTGAGCTAAAAGTAAGGATTTGGGAAGTAAAAATAAGTTAAGGCGATTTAAAGAAAATGAAACCTTTTTGAATCTCATTCAACCCACTCGTGAAGAATTAGTAAGTGACATTAGCTTAAAAGGAAACTGGAAGGATGAATTCAAAAACGACAATCCTATCGTACTTGAATTGGGATGCGGTAAAGGGGAATACACTTTGGCTTTGGCAAAAGAATTCCCGAACATAAATGTCATTGGTATAGACATTAAAGGAGCTCGTTTGTGGCAAGGTGCTAAAACAGCAATAGAAACTGGGCTTGAGAATGTTCGTTTTTTACGAACCCAAATTGAATTGCTTCCACAGGTATTTGACACTTCTGAAATCAGTGAAATATGGATCACATTTCCTGATCCTCAAATTAAGTTTAAACGCCAGAAGCACAGATTGGTAAATCTAAAATTCCTGAATATGTATAAAGCGCTCCTCAAAGAGGATGGGCTTATTCACTTGAAAACCGATTCTGAGTTTTTACATGGCTATACTCTGGGGCTTCTGCAGGGATTAGAAAAAGAAATAGTATATTCCAACCACGACATTTATCGATTAGAGGGTAGTCCTCAAATTGTGACAAGTGTTCAAACATTTTATGAAAAACAATATTTAGAATCTTTTAAACCTATTACCTATCTCCAATTTAGACTCTGATTATATCGTACAACTCGTACTGTTGTTTTTCGCCACTTATGCAGCTGCATTTATGGCCACTGCCCCACCTGGGCTTCTGAATTTAAACGCGGCGAAAATTAGTGTAGACAAAGGAAAGAAAAGTGCCTTGTGGTTTGTGGCAGGAGTCAATTTGACCATTGCGATTCAAGCGTTTTTAGCTATACAGATTTCAAAGTTTTTATTTCGCAACCCTGAGGTTATTCAGCTCATTTTAAAAGTAGCCATTAGTATATTTTTTCTTTTGTCGATTTATTTCTTCACCAAGAAAACAAAGACGAAAAAAATAAAGGTCAAACGCAAGAATAATTTTTTCAAAGGCATATTACTAGCTACTTTAAATATTTTGACTATTCCCTATTATAGTGGGGTGCATGCCATGTGGACTTCTTCGGGATGGGTTCGTTTTGAAGCAGCCGATATGATCACTTTTATATTAGCCGTTTGTCTTGGAACCTTTACGGTTTTATACGCTTATGTCTTTTTGTTTATTCGTGCGAGTCATCAAAATTCATTTTTCTCGAATAAATCCAATCCTATTATTGGGTTTATGATGTTGGTGTTAATGGTGATAAGTTTGTTCAGATTGCTTTATGGATGAAACAAAGTTCAATTGACTTCTTTAAAAAAGTATATGAGGTTGTTGCCCAAATCCCAGAAGGTCGTGTAACTTCTTATGGCGCAATTGCCCGATATCTTGGAATGCCTCGATCTTCAAGAATGGTGGGATACGCAATGAATAATTCTCACAATTTAAATATTCCTGCACATCGTGTAGTTAATCGAAATGGGTTACTTACCGGCAAGCACCATTTTTCCGGTACTACATTAATGCAACAGCTCTTAGAAAATGAGGGGATTCAGATTAAAGACGATCAGGTAGTAGGCTTCAAAGAAGTATTTTGGGACCCCGTATGTTTAGCACAATAGCTTGCTATAAAGAAGTTTAATATATTTTATCTTTGTCCTAACAAAGATTGCGTTCTTTTATGAAAAAAGATGAGATTATATCAGCTTTAAAAACCATCTCTGTTCCAGGAGAGGGGCAAAATATGGTGGAAAGTGGTGCGGTTACCAATGTTCAAGTTTTTGGTGATGAAGTAGAGGTTGATATCACGATAAATAACCCTAGCCTTCAGGCTAAAAAAAAGACTGAGGTAGCCATTTTACAGACGATCCACGAAAAGGTTTACGAAAAGGCAAAAATAAAAGTCAATCTCAAGGTAGTTGCAACAGAACAAGAAAAACCACAAATTAAAGGAAAGCCCATAGCGGGAATCAAAAATATCATTGCTGTTGCCTCTGGAAAAGGAGGAGTCGGAAAGTCTACGATTACTGCGAATTTAGCAGTTTCACTTACTCAAATGGGTTTTGAAGTAGGAATTTTAGATGCAGATATTTACGGGCCATCAATACCCATAATGTTTGACGTCGAAAATGAAAAACCTTTGGCCGTAACTGTTGATGGAAAATCGAAAATGAAGCCTGTTTCTAATTATGGCTTAAAAATTTTGTCCATTGGATTTTTTACCAAACCAGATCAAGCAGTAATATGGAGAGGGCCTATGGCTTCTAAAGCGCTCAACCAAATGATTTTTGATGCACACTGGGGCGAATTAGACTTTTTATTAGTGGATTTGCCGCCTGGAACGGGGGATATTCATTTGAGTATTTTACAATCTTTGCCCATTTCAGGCGCCGTGGTTGTCAGCACACCTCAAACTATTGCATTGGCAGATGCGCGAAAAGGAATTGCGATGTTTCAGCAAGAGTCTATTGACGTACCTGTTTTAGGTGTTGTTGAGAATATGGCTTACTTTACGCCAGAAGAGCTTCCAGACAACAAGTACTATATCTTCGGAAAAGATGGGGCTAAAAATTTAGCAGAAGATATGGATATAGCACTTCTTGGTCAGGTTCCAATTGTTCAGAGCGTTAGAGAAGCTGGTGATATAGGAAGGCCTGCTGCTTTTCAATCAGATACGCTCATTGCAAAGTCTTTTAAAACTCTTACTCAAAATACAGTTTCTCAGCTGGTAAAGCGAAACGAAGATTTACCTCCAACTGAAGCGGTTAAAATTACAACTATGGCAGGTTGCGCACCTGTAAAATCCAATAAATCATGACAACAATTGAACTAACTAAAAAAATTGAAAAGGCACTTGAAGAGATTCGTCCATTTTTGCAAAATGACGGGGGTGACATCGAATTGGTTTCTATAGATGAAAAGAAGGCAGTAACTGTTCGCCTTCTGGGAAATTGCGTGAGTTGTTCGGTCAATCAAATGACCTTGAAAAGTGGAGTTGAATTGACGATTAAAAAGTACGCTCCCGAAATTGAAAATGTTTATAATGTTCAATAAGAGAAAAAATTCAAAATGATTCAGACTGATATTTTAATTATTGGTGCTGGACCAACAGGCTTATTCGCTGTATTTGAGGCAGGCCTATTAAAATTGAAATGCCATATTATCGATGCGCTTGCTCAGCCAGGAGGTCAATTGTCAGAACTTTATCCCAAAAAGCCTATCTATGATATTCCAGGTTACCCTGAAGTAGGGGCTCAGGAATTAGTCGATAATTTAATGGAACAAATCAAGCCCTTTCAACCTGGATTTACCCTAGGTGAACGTGCTGAAAAGATTACTAAAATCGATGAAAACCATTTTGAGGTAGAAACTGATAAAGGCACTATTCACAGGGCCGCAGTTGTTGCTATTGCTGGAGGTTTAGGCAGTTTCGAACCTCGAAAACCACGATTGCCGAATATCGAACAATTTGAAGATAAAGGGTTGCTATACATGGTCAAAAACCCCGCTCAATTTAAAGATAAGCGAGTAGTTATTGCAGGAGGAGGTGATTCGGCTTTGGATTGGAGTATTTACCTGAGTGATATCGCTTCTGAGGTCGTCTTGGTACACCGAAGAAACGAGTTTAGAGGAGCGCTTGACAGTGTAGAAAAAGTACAAGATTTGAAATCATCGGGTAAAATAAAATTATACACCCCTTATGAGGTGACCAAAATCGAAGGAGATACCCAGCTGAAATCGCTTAGGTTAAAGAGCAACCAGACCGAGACTGAATTAAATCTCGAAACCGACTTTTTTATTCCGTTGTTTGGATTAACACCGAAGCTAGGTCCAATAGCCAATTGGGGTTTAGAAATTGAGAAGAATGCTATTAAAGTAGATAATACACTGGATTATCAAACGAACATTCCAGGAATTTACGCTATTGGAGATGTGAATACTTATTCGGGTAAATTAAAATTAATTCTTTGTGGTTTTCACGAGGCAACTCTAATGTGCCAAAGTGCTTTCACCCGAATACATCCAGAGAAGCGAAATGTTTTAAAATACACTACTGTAGGAGGTGTCAACGGATTTGACGGTTCTGTCAAACAAGCTCCTAAAGCAGTAGTTAAGACAATTGATTGATGGTGAGTAACGAGGTACAAATTCAGATTACAGATAGAAGTGGTACTTCGCATGAAGTCATGGCACCTACCGATTTAAACATGAATTTAATGGAGGTGATTCGGTCATTTGAATTGGCCGAAGAGGGTACAGTTGGCATATGTGGCGGAATGGCTATGTGTGCTTCTTGTCAATGTTATATTCTTTCCAATCACGATTTGCTTACTCGAGGAGACGAAGAAGAAGTCATGTTGTCTGAAGCTTTTCACGTTCGGGAAAATTCAAGGTTATCTTGTCAAATTCCCATTAGCGAAGCACTTGAAAATCTTCATATTGAAATTGCTCAAGAAGATTAAATTTTAGCTTGCTTGGTGTACAATTCTTTATATTTTCCATCTTGTGCTAAGAGCTCTTCGTGTGTTCCGCGTTCCGCGATTTCTCCTTGGTCAACGACTAAAATTTGATGTGCATCTTTAATGGTGCTCAAACGGTGGGCGATAACTAATGTCGTTCGTCCTGAGGTCAATTTTTTGAGCCCTTCTTGTATAAAGTGTTCACTTAATGAATCTAGATTCGAAGTAGCTTCATCCAGAAGCAATATTTTAGGATTTGCAAGAATTGCTCTAGCAATGGCAATGCGTTGCTGTTGTCCTCCTGACAACTTTACTCCGCGCTCACCTATTTTAGTTTGTACACCTTCTTTGAGTTCTTTTGTAAATTCATCAACGTGTGCAACTTTGATGGCATTTTCAAACTCATTATCACTACAATTCGGATTGGCAAATTTAATGTTGTCTTCTATGCTGCCATCAAAAAGAAATTCATCTTGAAGCACTACGCCTAAGTTCTTTCGATAGGCACTGAGATCTAAGTAGTTCAAATCAAGTCCGTCTATACTAACTTCACCTTGATCAGCAGTAATAAATCCTGCGGCCAGAGCAAATATAGTAGACTTGCCTGAACCAGAGCTTCCCACTAGGGCAGTAACCTTACCAGGAGGTACTTCAAAATTGATATTTTTTAAGGTAGGTCTATCTTTTTCATAAGAAAAGTTCACCTCGTTAAAACGCAAATGTCCCTCGATATGGGTCAATACTTTTTTTCCTTTTTGTAAGTCTTCTTCGCTAGGGGTTTCCATGAGTTCTTTGGTACGCTCAAGACCGGCAAAAGCTTCAGTGATTTCTGATCCAATAGCAGTCAATTGAATGATGGGACTCATCATTAACCCAAGTAAAAAAGTGAATTGTAAAAACTCACCTATACTGAGTTCTTCATTCATAATTAAAAATCCACCAACCCCCATGATGGTTGTGGTCACAATACCTATAATGATTGAAGATGAACTTTGTATAATAGCCATAAAAGTCATCGACTTTCTGATATTACCAAAAAGAGATTGAACGCCTTTTTCAAAAATGGATTTTTCAAAAGATTCTGCATTGAAACCTTTAATTACGCGAATTCCAGAGATACTCTCATTCAATCTTCCAGATACGCTAGCTTCAATTTTTCTCCGCTCTTTATAAACAGGCCGAACTTTAGAAAATGCTTTTTTGGATATTAAGCCCACGATAAGCATAGGAATAATACAACCTAATGTCAATTTAATATTGACGCTTACCAATAGAGAAAATGCGACTATAGCGGTAAAAATAGCGCCGATAAGCTGGACTAAACCAGTACCGATTAGATAGCGTACGCCTTCTACATCGTTCATGACTCTCGAGACTAAGGCACCTGATTGGTTTTCTTTGAAAAAATGTATGGGTAATTCAAGTAGTTTTTGCTGTACTTGAATTCTCAATTCTGAGATGACGTATTGCGCCTGAATACTGACTAGTCTAGTCAATAAAAACGAGGTGATGGCTTGAATAATTAAGGCAGATAGGACAAAGACAATAAGATTAGTAAGTAATTGAATATCCCCCTTTGGAATGACCTCGTCCATCATTTGTTTGACAGCTGTGGGCGCCACAAAGGAGGCCCCTTTACTTATAAATATTAGAACAAGTCCTACGGCTAAAACCTTTAAACGCGGACGAATGATTTCTTTGAAGGCAATCTTAAGGGAGTATTTCTCTTTCATGTGCTACAAAAATAAGGTCTTCTTTTGCAAGAATTAAGCAGCGTACTTCAAGTTTGTGCTTTAGTCCTTAAAATAGTACCTTTCTTTATCAATTAAATACTATTTTATGAGACCTATCTTGTTAGTTCTGACATCGATAATTCTTAGTTTTTCATCATGTTCTACTAAAGAAGGTGATTTCAGTGAAGAGCGACGTTTTGAAGAAATCGCAAGCAGAGTCACCATTGTTAGAGATAGTTTCGGTGTACCTCACATCTATGGAGAAAGCGACGCAGATACCATCTTTGGTATGCTCTATGCACAATGTGAAGATGATTTTAATCGGGTAGAACAGAATTACATCTGGGCAACCGGGAGACTAGCTGAGGTTGAAGGCGAATCAGCTATATACAGCGATCTACGCGCTAATATGTTCATGACTCAAGATGAGGCGGAACAAAGGTATGATAACAGCTCTGAAGAAGTAAAGCAATGGTGTCAGGCTTTTGCTGATGGAGTGAATTATTATTTAATGACACATCCAGAAGTACAACCCCGACTTTTGACCAAATTTGAACCCTGGATGCCGCTCTATTTTAGTGAGGGCTCGATAGGTGGTGATATCGAACGTGTTTCGACTCGAAAAATCAAGTCTTTTTACGAGCAAGATTCTAATCAAGACTTAGCCTATGCATCGATGGACGCCGATCTTGCTCAATTTGAAGAACCTCAGGGTTCCAATGGTATTGCTTTAGACCCTTCAATGACCGAAAGCGGTAACGCCATGCTTTTGATTAATCCGCATACCTCTTTTTACTTCCGAGGTGAACTTCAAATGAAGAGTAATGAAAACTTAAATGCATATGGAGCGGTAACTTGGGGACAATTTTTTATCTACCAAGGATTTAATGAACACACGGGCTGGATGCATACTTCCACCTATACAGATGTCATAGATGAATTTAAAGAAGACATCATCACTAGAAATGACAAGTTGTATTACAAGTACGGAGAGGAATTAAGAGAGGTAATAGTTCTCAAAGTACCATTAAAATATAAAACTGATGAAGGTGTACAACAAAAGACCTTCACTGTTTATAGAACTCATCACGGACCGATAACCCATATAGAAGAAGATAGTTGGGTAGCTACAGCTATGATGTGGGATCCTGTAAATGCGCTTAAACAATCTTTTGAACGTACTATTCAGTCCGATTATAAAGGGTTTCGTCAGATGATGGATTTTAAAACTAATTCATCTAACAATACCGTATATGCCGATTCAGAAGGGAATATCGCCTATTTTCACGGTAATTTCATCCCTAAACGAGACGTTAAATTTGATTATACCAAGCCCGTTGATGGTACTAATCCTGCAACAGATTGGAATGGATTGCACGATGTTGAAGATCATATCAAGTTATTGAATCCTTCTGTGGGCTGGCTACAAAATTGTAATTCTACTCCATTTACAGCAGCGGATATCGATAGTCCCAAAGTTGAAAATTACCCGTACTACATGAGTACGGCACCGGAAAATTTTAGAGGGATTCATGCGATTGATTTACTAAAAAATACTAAAAAGTTGACTATTGATGGTCTTATTGAATTGGTCTATGACAATCGACTACCTGCTTTCGAACTTCTAATTCCAGGACTAATAAAGGCATTTGATGCCAATCCAAACGAGGTCTATAAGAAAGAGATTAATTATTTAAGAAACTGGAATTATAGAACCAGCGAAAACTCTATAGCTATGACTTTGGCTCACTTTTATGCCACTTCTTATATGAGATATGGAGATCGTCCTGAAGACTTATCATTTATGGAGCTATTTCGTCATTGGGCAGAGGATTCTTCCTTAGAAGAGCGAAGATCTATCTTTTATAAGACGGTAGATGAATTACGTACTTCTTTTGGGAATGCCGCTCTTGAATGGGGGGAAGTCAATCGTTTTCAGAGAGTAGACGGAGCGATTCGTCAAGCTTTTTCAGATAGTTTACCCAGTACTCCAATCGGTTTAGGAAGTGGACGATGGGGAGCACTTGCTGCTTATGGTGCTCGCTATCACAACAACACTAAAAAGACTTATGGTACAAGGGGAAATAGTTTTGTTGCCGTAGTAGAATTTGGCGAGCGATTAAGAGCGAAGAGTTTGTTAGCTGGTGGACAAAGTGGAGATCCTGAAAACCCTCATTTCAATGACCAAATTGAGGCGTATCGAACAGCTAATTTTAAAGAGATTTCTTTTTATGACGAAGATGTAATGAGATCGGCAGAACGCATTTATCATCCTGGGGATTAGTGAATAATTTATTTCAGCCTATCAGGTGTTTTCTCTTTGTAGATCATCATACTGGCTTTACTTCCAGTAGATAAAAACCAATTGTTCCCCATCAGTATTTCATTTTCTTTGTTTAGAGCCACTAATTGAGCAGTGTTGAGTCCAGCATAGCCTTGATTTAAAGCTCTAAATTCAATGCTATTAAACCCTTCTTTTAGTTTGATCTGAAGTGTTTTATAACTGCCACTTAGCAATGTGTTATAAGACACAATTTCATCGTTGACCAAAATCATAATCCGGTCTCCATCAATCTCCCCGTGATCTCTGAAGGCTACACCAACAATTGAATCTCTTGTTTTGAAATCACCCAGGTACATGTCACCAGCGGGTAATTGATTATTGTTTCTTTCCGAAAGGGCAATATTCGTATCAATCTTTAAATCAAATCCCGCTTGTTTGAGATTTGTATTGGGCATCATAGAAGGTTTTTTCTCTTCTTTACTGATGAGGTTTTTGTCAATGACTGAAGGAATTTTGAGTAAACTTCCGCTATTGTTTGAAGATTTAAAATCTAAATTATTGTTCGTTCCAATTTCTATAGGACGAGTGAGCGGTATATCCCCCTGTGCCCAAGTATGTTGACTTGAGACTATCAATAGTATAAGACCATATATCCTAAGACTCATTTTCATTCCTTATTCTTTAATTGGTAAAAAGATTTCAGCCTTCCACCGCATGGAATTTCCTCCGTAGTTGGGATTATTGTGAAATATTTCAATAGGAGTTTCTTCAACTTCTAGGCCATTTTTTTCTGCGTAATTCAGCAATGTGTACCACGCGCGATCTGAATTGATGTAATTGCCATTAAAAACAGCTTTGAGCGCCTTTTTACCAAAAAAACGTTTGTATTTTATTTCTGGATGAACGATTAATTTCTCGTTGCGAACTACAGGATATCCGAATCTCAAATGTATGCTATCATGTGCTCTATCCCATTTGGTGATTTCTATAAAGGGATAACCTTTAAGCTCAATCCCGTTCTCAACTACAAATCCTTCAAGTAAGGGTAGTTGACGCATCATCTGAGCAGCTTTAGAATACTGCTTTGATTTTGACTCGATATACGCAGTGTATGTGGTGGGCATCTCGACTTCACCAATAATTTCGACTTTAAAAGAGTTTTTATGCTCTACAAGTTTATCGTAAAAATCTAATACGGTTTTTTTAGCGCTCTTTTCTAAATCGGTATCAGAGTAGAAAAGTGTACTTAACCTGTTGCTTATCCTATGCTCAGGGTCATTGATATAGACCTTTACATTCGTAAGTGAATCGTGAACCTGATCTAAACTCCATTGGTAAACATGAGTAGAGTCTGCGAATTGAAATTCTTGTCTCAAACTGAGCATAGATCCCTCTTGTTCAATTTCTTTTGCATTTGGATTTGCGCTGCTCCAAATTTTTAAAGTTTGGTTGATAGTTCCTGGCAGAGCAGGAGCTTGAAATCTAATGATATAATCTGCTGGCCATAAAATAAAATATCCAAGTGATACAATTCCAAGTAAGCTCAAAATTCCGAGAATAAGTTTATTCCTTAGTGACATGATTTATTTTATTTTAACATTTTGCGTTACCCATCGACCTATACTTTTTCCTTGGGTAAGCCCTAAGTCTACTGCTGAACGGTAGTGGATTCCTCCATACATTCTGCTGATGGCAGCTTCTGCAGCTGCCTGGTTAAATGAGGTATATGATCTAATCGGAAGTCCATACGGTACTTCTGTATCATCTGTAAAGGCAAAATCATCTCCAAATAAGGTAGTTAATACCGTTGATGCCGCTCCAGAAACTACACTGTGTCCACTGGTGTACTCTGGAAAAGGTGGTGTTTGAAGAATGGGCTGCCAAGAGTCATCAATATGCTGATTGATTAGCGTTTCAGGACGAATTAAATTGGATCTGTATTTTTCGTCCCAGCAACTGATAAAACCATCTGCTAAACTAATGGCAGTCAGTGCATAGGCTGCAGCTGTTTTCATGTAATCGGACTCCGAAGTTCGTGCTGCAATCTTGGTAATACCCATCCAATGTGCTCCGGGGGTAATTTTCTTGGTGGCAAACATCAAATGTCCTCGTTGAACCGAGACATAAGGATTACAATCCCAAAATTGAGCAATTTTGATTCCTTCAGATTCGTCCCCTTCTTCTTCAAGCTCTTTACTTATGGTGTAAACTTCTTGTAATTCTTTGTAGAAGTCTGAATTGGGATCAAGTGAAAATTCAGGATGCGTCTCTGGTTTAAACTGATCTGCAGCGCTCAATGTAAAAGGTCTTATTTTATTCCAGTGAGGTTCAATACCGTCCATATAGGCTGGAGGTGTGGGTTGCCATCTAGAAGGTTCGTCGGTATCGATGGTAAACTTGGGCATGGTACGCGTTTGATTATACAGGTCATTTTTCATCCATGCTAACATGGTATTGACAACTTCAGTCGCGTAGTTCCTACTGTCTTCAAATTCCCTTTTATTGGCCTTTTTCCAGCGCTGAAAATACATTTCTTGAAAGCTCTCCATCATATGCTCAGAGAAAACTAATTTCTTGCTGAGTTCGGTATAAGCGATCCAGGCAGCTACCTTGTGGTTAACTCCAGTGGTCGCTTGTGGAATCCCTTTGAACTCATTCAGTTGACTTGAGAGCGAGGTATAAGTCGAATCCTGCTGTGTCATAATTTCATAGGCAGCTATAGTCGGATAGGCATAGATGCGGCTCGCTACTGGGGGTGAAAAGATATCATGAATCATGATTTCGGTAGTCTGATCTAAGGCCAGGTGATAATCTTCAGCGCTTACACTTAGTGGTTCTTGTGAACAACTTAGAAGCATACATGCGAATACTACGGCTACGGCATTTCTCATTTTGTATTTATTTTATAAAGTTGAAGGACTTCATTATTAAAGACGGCTAAGAGGTAGTCTCTGTTTTCGATTTGGAATTGTATTAACGCTCTCAACGATTTACCTTTAAAATCTAGGCCCAATTCAGACCCCAAAATTACATTATTCTCTTTGTTTATTAAAGCTCCGGAGAAGGTGTCGTATTTACCGTGATAAGGTTTAACGCCTAGATAGTTACCACCTAAGAGTAAACTTTGGTCTCCTGAACGGTTTATGATCTTTAGACTACTATTTATGGGTGATGTTTGTAGTTCATATTCAAATGGGATAAATGGATGGTCTGAAACTGTTTTTTCATTTCGTAAAAATCCTGATCCCAAGAATTCAGCTTCGTACAAGCTTGCCGTTTTCAGTTGATCTTCACTAAAGATTTCTACTATTGATTTTCCCGCAAATTCGTTATACGAAGAAAATGATTTGCGAAGAGAGACTAATTGCGTGCTTAAATCATCCGTAGAACTCAATGGATAATAAGCGTTTTCTTTATAAACTGCTACTATTGGCTCTGTTTGTCCATTCCCGTCAAAATCCGAAGTATAAACGCGTAGTGGATGATCAGCACTCGCTTTGAACTTAGAATTTAACCCCCAATTCCCCAATATAAAATCGAAATCTCCATCTTTATCGATGTCATAGGTGTCAACCATTTGATATAGACCACTTGGTGCCTGAGTTTCTTTTCGAATAAAGCTTTTATTTTCTCCCTGTAGATACCATGTGGGTTTCATGAATTCTCCAACTACGAGTAAATCTAATTTCTGATCGTCATTGACATCATGCCAAAGTGCGTCAGTAACTGCACCTTTTATATCGATTGGGAGCGCATTGAAAACCCCCTCTTTATTTTCGAGAATATACGACTGAGGCGCCAATCCGAATTGTCCTGTGTTGTGTTGATTACCCGCGAATAAATCGATGTCACCGTCGCTGTCAAAATCTATAGGCTCAACAACCTTTGTATTGAGAAAGAATTGTTCTAATCCTGAATTTAATACTTTAGAAACACCCGTATCAGAGAGTGTAAATACATCGTCCCGTAAAGCTGAGGCTTGTCCGAAAAAATCAGCTCCTGCCGCCCCTAGAATTAATTTTTTTTGCGCATTCTCATCGGTGAAACTAGATGCTACGACAATTTCTTTGTGTTTATTTTCAGTTAGGGGAAGAAAGCTCTCTTCAGTACTTTGATTTGTAAAGAGTGAATCCTTGAAAATAAAAATCGCATTCGATTCAAATTTGGCTCCTCCAATAAAAAGATCTTTTTGACCATCATTATTCAAATCAGTAAGAAGGGCTGCAGGACCTCTATCTGAAAGTCGGTAGGGCATTAGCTTTTCTCTATTAAAATCTAGGTAATTGTCTTCTTTATGTCGGTAGTCTAGACCGATTGATTTGGGATCTATTTTTTCAAAACTGAGCGCATAATTCTTTTCGTTGAATTTTGGGATATAGATTTCATCTGCCTTATAGTCCCAAGTCAAATGGGTATTACCTTGTAGGTTCACTTTTTTGGTATACGTATTATCAGGCCAGCGCACTACAACAGAGTCTACTTGATTTTCTGCACCTAATCCAAAATGTATAAGGGGTTCTGAACTGGCTTGAAATCCTTTTAGGTTGTTCAAATATTTGGTTTGAATGCTTCCTTTGTTGTAAAGCATGACCTTAGCGCCAATGGCTAGCCTATTTTTACCGGGGTGGGAGAGCTTGATGCTGAGGTAATTATTTGCTGTTTCTTGTATGTTTTTATAGAGTTTGGGAGACCCGTCTATGGCATTGCTGATGAAGTCTAAATCTCCGTCTAAATCAAAATCGGCATAAGCTGTTGCTGAAGTATTACTGATGTCATTTTTAATCCATTTAGAGGAGACGTCTGTAAAGGAAGGACCCTTTTCACCTTTAAATACCTTAGTAGCGACTGTGCCTCTGGGCATCATTTCTAGTGCATCGGTATCGACAAGAGAGGTGTTGTTGATTTTTTGCTGGACTTGTTCGTTGGATAAAAATCGAATAAAGTCGAGATTATTTGGTCTTTTTGGTATTCCATTCGATATAAATAGATCCTGCTTGCTATCTAGATCTATATCTGTAAACAGGGCACTCCAAGACCAATCTGTGGCTGCCACTCCACTTAAGAGGGCCGTTTCCCTATACGAGTTGTCTGCTTCAGAGAGAAATAACATATTTCTTGTGAATTGATAGTGGTACCCATAATCTTCAATTCTCATCTTTTGGGTTTGAATGTTATCGTCTCCTTCGGATGATTTTAAGTTGAATTCATCTTCTGGTAACATATCTAGACTGATGAGGTCAAGTTTACCATCTCCGTTTAGGTCGGCAATATCATTCCCCATGGAAAACCGAGTAGAATAAGTAAAAAAGTCTTTTAGACGCTCGCTAAATGTTCCATCTCCGTTATTGATGTAAAAGTAGTCGTCTTCGTGAAAGTCGTTTCCAACGTAAATATCGGGATAGCCATCATCGTTAAAGTCAGCCGTGCTCAGACCAAGTCCATATCCGTTAATGCCTCCAAAAATTCCAGCCTCTTCGCTGATATCAATAAATTTTCCATTGTTATTTTTTAGCAATCTGTCTCCCGTTGCATAATTCCTTGAATTTCTTAAATCCGCATTTCCAAAGGAACGATCAGTGTGTATGGCATGATTTAAAATATATACGTCTAAGTCTCCATCTAAATCATAATCAAAAAAACTTGCAGCTGTACTGTAGGTATCCAGGTCAAGCCCATACTCTGCTGCCCGTTCTGAAAATTGACCGCTTCCGTCGTTGATGTAAAGTTCGTTGAACCCATAAAAGCCATTGATTCCGACCACAGCACAAACATAGATGTCTAAATGGCCGTCTCCATTGACATCGGCCATGACGACTCCTGTATTCCAACTGCTTTTTTTAGTAATTCCAGATTTTTCCGTGACATTTTCGAACTTCCAATTTCCCTTGTTGAGGTACAATTTATTTTCACCTTGATTGGCGGATAAGAAAATGTCTGCAAGACCATCTCCATTAATATCGCCCACTGCAACTCCGCCCCCATTGTAGTAATAGAGGTAATCCAGAATAGTTAGATCTTCTTTTTGATCGAGTATATTTTCAAAATCAATACCTGCACTTTTAGCATCGACCAACTCAAACCCTTCTTTTGGCTTGCATGAAGAAATAAGAATAAGGAGTGTCGCGACAACCCCACTAAATATTTTATTGCACTTCATAGAGTAATGGCTTCATATTGTTTCGAATGACCACAAGGAGCTCTTTATTGTCCGCTGATTTTATTTTTGCTAAGTGTTTGGTCTCTCCCTTAATAGATAGGCCACTTCTTTCGGCATTCATCCATGTAAAGTTGTTTTGCCCATCGCCCAAGAAGACATCTCCATAACTCGCGTCTAAACGAGAGAATTGCGGTTTAAATTCATGATCGTTCCCCACGGTAATTAAATCTAGATGCCCATCATTATTGACATCATAACAGCTTATATCACAGATACATGAAAATTGAGCTCTTGGAGGTAAAGCCTTGGAGGTAAAGCTTCCATTATCGTTAATCAACAGGACCGAATTCGAATTACGTACCTCTTTAACAATCGAAGACCTTAGCAAATCTGGACCAAAAAGGTCTTGAATATTTCGTCTTGCGTAATCTGAGGCTTTTAGGTTTTGTTTTTTCAAAGAAACCAATTGGGCCGTAATTTCTCTTTTTTGGTGGATGGGATAATCTCCATTTTCTTGAGCGATACAGACGATTTGTTCGATGCTTCCATTTGAATCAAAGTCATTGATAAACATTCTAATGGCTTGCTCTTCTGAAGGCTTGTAGTGAATGTTTTCGCCTTGATTACCCAAAATAAAGTCTAAATCTCCATCTTTATCGATGTCTACACTTTCAATGGTATTCCACCACCCAGTAAGCTCGTCTAATTCCGAAGATTGAAGAATGAGTTGTTTTCCATTGCTTTGAAATATTTTAGGACTTCCCCAATCAGAAACGGTAATCAAATCTATTTGGCCATCCGTATTGATATCTACCCACATGGCATCGGTAACCATACCGGCATTTTTCAGGTCGAAAGCGTTTCGTTTACTGACATCTTCAAACTGTCCCTGACCATTGTTTTCAAGTAGGAGGTGATTGGGGTCAACGCCGTATACTCCGGTAACTGATCTTGAACCAATGAATAAATCTTGATCGCCATCATTATCGTAATCAGCTGCTTTAATGACCGAAATATTCGTTCTATTTGAAGGCAAGAGTTGTTCGGATAAGTCGAAATTTCCATTTCCGTCGTTTAGATATACTCGAGTTTTATAATTCAGCATTTCAGTTTGCTGATTACCTCCACTTCCTACAACTAAGTCTAAATCATTGTCCCCATCAAGATCTACAAGCGTGGCGGCAGTATCTTCATAAGAAGCTTCCTTTTGAAAAATCACATTACGTTTTGCGGTGAATTCCGAATTTCTCTTTTGAAGGTAGACTTGAGCAGACTGTCCTTTTCCGCCCCCTACGAAGAGGTCTTCTAAGCCGTCAGCATTCAGGTCTCCAACGGCAAAAGCAGGCCCTTCTTCGGATAATTTATTGTAGAGTAAGCCTTCTTGATCAAAATCATTGAAACTATTTTCTTGATGGGCGGTGAAGCTGCTATTATCTTTGATTTTAAACAGGGGCTGCGTTTTTTTGGAGGGATATTTAAATGTAGTATGCGAATCATCGTATTCCACATACACACGCTGATTGGCCGTTAAACCTTCTAAGAGTACACTTTTACGGTCAGGCCAAATAACTCGTATGGAATCTATAGATGAGTTTTGTCCAAGTCCTTGAGTAATTGGGTAGGAAATTGAAGATTGAAATCCACGAGATGGGATAAGTTCATTGTGAATGATTTGATCTTCGATGTAGAAAATAACGCTAGAACCCACAGCAAATAGATTTTTTTCAGGGCCTTTTAATTGGATTTGAATGTAATTGTTTTCAAGCTTATCAGAGGTGTTTTTATACAATGAGACTTGTTCGTTGACATTGTTGATTACTAAGTCTAAATCTCCGTCGAGATCTAAGTCTGCGTAAGCGGCCCCATTTGAGCGTGTATCGTGGTCAAATCCCCATTCTTTGTTGGCATTTTCAAACTTCAAAGATTTTAAATTTTTGTAAGCGAAATTGGGTTGAGGTTTGACAGGCATCTTATTGATGATGGAATCAATGGATTCTTTTCGTCCTGTAAGGGCCATTTTTTGGATGATTTCATTGGCAAAAAAATCGACAAAGTCTAAATCTGTCAAGTCGTGATTGATGCCATTAGTGATAAAAATATCTTTAAAACCATCGTTGTCCATATCGAAAATGAGACCGGCCCAGCTCCAGTCTGTGGCATGAATTCCGCTATAGTATGCGATTTCTGAAAAGGTTTGATTTCCATTGTTCAGTTGAAGAGTATTCTGAATATATTGCTGAAAGAAATCTTTTTCTTGTTTAAGCTGAAAGACGTTATAGCCTTCAAACTCCATAACCGATTTGACCCGTTGCTCTGCTTCTGGCAACATATCTGTGACAAAAATATCGTTGTTTCCATCGTTGTTAATGTCGGCAATATCGATACCCATTGCAGATAAGCTCAGGTGATTTGTATATTCTTTGATAGACTCTGTAAACGTACCATCTGTATTATTGATGTAGAGATAATCTCTTTCGTAAAAATCGTTAGACACATAAATGTCAGGGTATAAATCTTTATTAAAATCTGTAACCATAACCCCTAGACCAAAACCAATAAGACTTCCGTAGATTCCTGCTTCTTCACTGACATTGGTAAAGGTTCCGCCATCATTGCGCAATAACATGTCTCCAACTCCTTTAAAAATGTGTGGTACTCCTTCCCAATCTTGGGCTCTTACTTCACGCTGAGCGGCATAGCCTAATGAACTTACGGGAATGTTACTGTTATTTAAAATGTAGGCGTCGAGATCTCCGTCGAGGTCATAGTCAACAAAAGATGCATGCGTGCTAAACCCGGTCTCTGATAAGTTAAATTTCTTAGCACTTTCGGTAAAGGTCAAATCACCATTGTTGATATAGAGGTCGTTATCGTGATTGTTACCTTCTAAATTTCCTGCGTTACTCACATAAATATCGAGTAACCCATCGGCATTGATATCAGCCATGACTACTCCTGTAGACCAAGGTTTGAACCCCGCTACTCCAGCAGATTCAGTTATGTCTTCAAAAACTAAATTTCCTTTGTTTAAAAAGAGTTTGTTTTCACCCATATTGGCAGTGAGGTAGATATCAGGAAGACTATCGTTGTTGATATCCCCTATAGCAACTCCTCCACCATTGTAAAAGTTTCGGTATTTAAAAATGTTAAAATCCTTTTGATTGTATACTTCATTGACAAATGACAATCCTGTTTGTTCAGCATTTAGCGACTCAAACAAAGTGTCTTGTTCTTGCTTTTGTTCACTGCTTGTACAAGAAAACAGTAGTATAACAATTGATAGCGTTAGTAACGTTTTTGCGTAATTCATTCGAAAACGGATATTGTTTTTAATGCTTTATTATTGATGCCTAGTAATAAATAAGGCTTCTCTTTTATAATTGTTCTTTTGGCCGATCTCAATGCACCTCGGTATAGCGGTCGTTGAGAAATACTATTGGTCTTAGTATTGTAAAACAAACCTCGTATTGCATCTTGCCTCGCCATTAGTGTGTTTATTTCTGTATGATTGCCTCCTAAGAAAAGTTCGTCTTTGTTCCATTTTTCAATTGCAAAGATAGGTCCAATTTGCCCCATTTTATCAAAGGGAAGCCATTCAAATTTAAGATCTTTATCTTGTTTTAAAAGCCCAGAGTATAAGGTGTGTACTTGTTTTTGAATTGCATTTTGCAGTTCATCTCCTAAGAGGTGATTCAAATCCGTTTTTGCAAAAGCATTATAGGATAATCGATTTTTATTTAGCATTGGAATTTGCTTGATGATTTCATCTTTCTGAGAAAAGAGAGTCTCTTTGTTTTCAAAGAAATAGGTCAATAAGGCGTCTGTTTTACCGTTGTCATCAAAGTCGTTTAGGTATAGTGTTATAGGTTCATCTTTCGAGGCTTTTAGAATGGAATTTGCCCCCCAATTTCCCAACAAAATATCTATTCGTCCATCGCGATCAACATCTGTGAGATAGAGCGTGTTCCATAGCCCGTTCATATTTTCGGGAATACAATCTTCGCAGCTCTTCAGTATATTATCATTATTGAGTAGTACTTGTGGCGCTTCGAATAGGCCTACACCTACAAAATCTAAGGTGTTATTTGCATCAAGATCAATCCAAGTATGATCTGTTATAGAAGTAATTTTATCAATTTCAGAAGTAAAGTGTTTAGGAAAGGGTTCAAAACCAACTCCAGTATTTTTCAATATTAGATGAGAGGTAGTACTTCCAAAATTCATAGCCCTAGCTGAAGAACTAATGCTCAAATCAACTAAACCGTCGTCGTCTATATCCGCGGCTACAATTTTAGAGGCTTCTATTTCAAAGGATGAAAGTAGTTCCGGCGTATAAATGAACTTCTGATCTCGATTCTGTAAATAAGCTCTTAATTGTATTGGTTTGCCAGAGTTGAATTCATATCCTGCTGAACCGACCACTAGGTCTAATCGTCCATCGTTGTTTAAGTCGGCAAAAACAGCAGTGGTATCTTCGTTTAGGGCATGAGCTTTAAAACTGTTTTGATCATTTAAAAATGATCCATTTTCTAGTTGTGTAAATAGGGCAGAGGCTTGAGATTTAGCTCCGGTTATGAAAAAATCTTCAAGTCCGTCATTATTGTAGTCTTGAACTGCTATTTCAGGACCTTCTACAGATAAGGCAAAAGGCAAAAGGGGTTCTCTGTTAAAATCGAGAACTACATTTTCTCTATGTATAAAATCAATGTGTAGTGGCACACTAGAACTCTTCTTTAAAGTTGTATTTTGTTGAGATTTTGCCTCTTTATAGTTCAGTGTTATTTTTCCTTTTTTTTGTTTTTTTAGAATTTGTGTTTTTTGATCTGGCCATATAACTTTTATGGAGTCTATTGTTTGGGTATTGTTTAAACCAAAGAGTAAAGATGTCGGCTGCGAAGACAAATAGGATTTATGAGGAAAGTTTTCTCTAAATTGAATGCAGTTATCATGATACAGCCAAACTTTGGAGCCAAGGCCATTGCGGTTTCCTTTAGGACCATTGAATGAGACTTTTAAACTGTTGTGATCACTGCTTTGGTTGATTAAAATTTGTGCAGGCTCACCGTTGTTACTTACGATTAAATCTGGTGCGCCATCTGCGTTTAAATCTGCAACAACGGAGCCATGGGAAAAGGTTGGAGCAAAATCGAACCACTTGTTTTGCGTGTTTTCAAAGGATAGACCATCTTTATTTTTAAAGAGGTAATTGGCTTTTTTCTTAGAAGGTATTTTTTTGATGAGCTCTAGGTCTTTTTGATCCATACCCTCATCGAGTTGGTGCTGAATTTGATCGTTAGAGATGAAGTTGATGTAATCTAAGTCATTAGTAGCCCCTATGATACCATTACTTACAAAAAGGTCCTTGAATCCGTCTAAATCAAAATCAGCATCAAGTACAGACCAAGACCAGTCGGTAGCTGCTATTCCTGATAATTGGGCAATCTCTGAAAAATCTAAAGACCCTAAATTGAGGTGAAATGTATTTTGCATGAATTGAGGACTGTATCCTCGATTAAGATTTTGGGTATAAATAGGGTAGGGATATTCTTGACCTGAAGTTTTATAGTCTATGAGATCATTAGGTAACATGTCTAAACTTAAGATATCCGGTCGTGTGTCATTATTGAGATCAGATATTACACTGCCCATTGAAAAATGTGTCGTATGACCTAATTGTTCCGGTTGTTGATGATTGATTTCTTCAAAATGAGTTCCTCCTTTGTTTTTGTAGAGGTAATCGTTTTCGAAAAAGTCGTTTCCCACATAGATATCGGGATAGCCATCTGCATTGAGGTCTGCAATTGAGGCGGATAATCCATAACCAGAGACCCCTTGAAAAAGTTTGACTTTTGATGAGATGTCGACGTAGCTTCCTCCTTTATTTTCATAAAAGCGGTCACCAGCTAATGAATCAAAGGATTGTCGCTGTTCTCCTTTACTGTAATTTCTGTTTGGATAAACGGAGTGGTTGAGTAAAAACAAATCTAAATCGTTGTCTAGGTCGTAATCAAAAAAATAGGCTTGGGTTGAAAGGCCTTCAAAGTCTAAGTTGTAGGCTTTTGACATCTCTTTAAATTGGGGAATCCCTCGCTCAGAAATTCCTTGATTAACATAGAGTAAATTATGTCCTTTTAATTCTTTAAAACCTGATGCTTTATTGATATAAATATCTTTCAGACCGTCTTGATTGATATCGATTACACTTACGCCAGTTGTCCATCCATCCGCATTGTCAATAGTTGATTCTTTCAGAACGTTTTGAAAAATTAAGGAATCTGTTTGTATGTAAAGGGCATCTTGCTGCATGTTTCCTGTAAAATACAGGTCTGTCTTGCCGTCATTATTGAAGTCTTCAGCCGCTACTCCAGCCCCGTTATAGAAGTAGAGATAACTCAAAATATTCAACTCTGGTGTAGATGTAATGTTATTGCTGAAATTGACTCCAGATGATGAAGCATCCAAATTCTGAAATAATTTTGACTCAGGAGTCTCACAGCTCGTTATGATGAACCAGATGTACAGTAAGAAATACCCTTGTTTCTTCATTAAATAAAAATGGAGGTGCAAGTTACAAACAATTGTTTTTGAGCGCAATAGATATAAATTCTATAAAATAAAAAAGCCTCTCAAAAGAGAGGCTTTTTTTGACTTATAATAAGTTATTAGTAGCCAGAATTCTGAGTTAAATTTGGATTTAACGCAAGCTGGGCTAAAGGAATTGGAAATAGATTCCATTTAGAGTCTCCAACTGATGGAGAAGCCTTTAATTCCCATCCTCTTGTGTACTGTCCAAAACGAATCATATCTGTTCTACGAACAAACTCTCCGTATAGTTCTCTAGCTCTTTCGTCTAATAAGTCTTGGTCAGAGATTGAACCTAAGGCTTGAGCACCTCTGATTGCTCTTAACTCATTAACCAAGGTAAGTGCTTGTCCTGAATTACCACTTCTGTGTAAAGCTTCAGCTTTCATTAAGTGTGCATCAGCATAACGGAAAGCGATTTTGTGATTAGTAAATGCGCCATAAGTAGGGTTGTACTTGATCACACGAATACCAGTTTCTTCTGGGTTATTGATTAACTCAGGAGAAGAGTTGTTACCATTAGCATCAAGGTTATCGAATTGTCCGAAACCTCTAGTGAAGTTAAGTGGTCTACCTTGTCTTTGCTGAAGCGGTGTACCGTCATAATCGAACTGTTGTCCAATTAAGAAACCGTTACCGATGTTTGAACCATCAGCGTAACCGTCACTATTTCCGTCAGATCCACCAGGAACATCTCCGACAAGTTTTCCTCCAGAAGGAACTCCTCCTCTTCTTTCTTCCTGTCCATCAACAGCCATTCCCGTTTCGTCAACGTTGTTACTGAAAGAATCTCCTTCAAATAAATCGTAGTACTCAGCCAAAGTAGAGAATCCATTCCATCCTCCACCTGCCATTTCAGGGGCCATGTTGTAGTGCATACCATTCCAGATGTTGTTACCTACAGATGCAGGAACCCACCAGATTGTTTCAGAGTCTTGAGTATCTCTAAAGATATCGAAATATCCAGCTTGCAGCGCATGGCTTCCACCGATAGCGTCTACAAGACTGATAACTGCAGCCATATCAGATGCATCAGCAGCACCAGCGTTAGTAAAGATATGCTTGTTTAGCATTAATCTTGCTTTCATGAACTGAGCAGCTTCTTTAGTAGCCTTCTCTTTTGAAGCAAAATCCGAAGCAGCGGGTAATCCTGAAATTGCAGCATCAAGATCTCCGGCGATAAATGTGACAGCATCTGAACCTGTTAATACTTCTGGAAAAGAAGCTAATGCCAATGACACATCTCTAACAGGAACTTGTCCATATAGATCAAGTGTTGTCATCATAGACCAAGCACGTAAGAAATGCGCTTCTGCCTTTTGTGTTGATGAAGCATTAGATTGAGGATCAATCACTTCAGACATAACGAGCTGAAGTCCGTTAACATTACCCCAAACATTCCCTACGAATGCTTGTGTAGCATTCCATTCGTGTTGGTGAAGCTGTCTCCAAAGACCGTTGTCTCCCCAGTCAGATCCTCTTGTTGGTATCAAGTATGAATCTGCTGTTACTTCTTGTAAAGCGTAATAATTGGCCTGATCTGTATATAGGCCATTAATTGTTCCGTACCCAGAGTTTAGGGCACCTTCAACATCTGCCACTCCGACAAATGTTGATCCATTCGCGTCAGCTGGAGTAATTACAGAATCTGTTTCTGTAACTTCTAAATCAGTACATGAAACGGCCACAAAGGCTGCTGCTGACAATGATAAAAATAAATTTAAACGATTAGTTCTCATATTAATTTTTTTGTTTGTTTAGAAACGTGCATTAATACCGAAAGTAATTGTACGAGGTCTTGGGAATGCGTTGTAGTCAATTCCACTTGTTGGAACTCCACTACCTAAATCACCCGTTGCCGCCGATACTTCAGGATCAACACCACTGTAATCAGTGAATAACAATAAATTTTGTCCAGTAAGAGATAATCTTAAGTTGTCTAAGACACCATCACCACTTAAAGGAACATTATATCCGATCGATGCATTTTGCCATCTGATAAAATCACCTTTTTCAAGGAATCTTGAAGATACTGCTAATGAAGATCCAACAGCCTCTGGCTCATTGAATACATTAGCCGTTACATTTCTAGACGTTACAATGTTTGCTTTTGTAAAGTAAGCATTTGCTGTACCGTTGTATACATAGAATCCAAATTGACCTGTGAAATAAGAACTGAAGTCCCAGTTTTTATATGTCATATTTAATGAAAGACCTGCGTTAACATCAGGTAATGCATCGGCATCAATATATTTCTTATCTGCGTCAGGATCACCAACTCCGTTACCATCAACATCAGCATATGTTGGGAAACCGTTAGAATCAAATCCTGTAAACTCAGCCATGTAGAAAGAGAATAAAGGAACATTATTCGATAGACGCTGTGCATATGCACCTGATAAACCAGGTCCGTTTACAGCTCCAGTTTCGAAGTAAATGTTTTCATTTAAACCAGTAACTATGTTCTCGTTGTATGAGATATTGAAGGCAGTAGAGAATGTCATATCCTCGGTGCTAGCCCAAATGTTGTTTAAGGCTAATTCCACCCCTTTGTTTTCAATTTCAGCTGGTAAGTTTAAAATAATACTGCCACCGAATGCAGGTGCCGCAGCAGGAAGTCCGATAATCTGATCCTCAGTTGTAGACTGATAAACATCAATACTACCTGAGAATTTGTCATCATTAAACCCGAAATCGATACCGGCGTTATATGAAACAGTAGACTCCCATTTAAGGTCTGGATTAGGGTTAGAAACCACATTTACACTAGGACCATTAAGGATGAAGTTTACATCGTAGTTATCATTGACTCCAACTCCTCCAAAACGCTCACGTCTTAAGTAAAGTGCGTGACCTAATCCTTCTTGGTTACCAGTTACCCCAGCACCAACTCTAATTTTTAAAGTAGAGAAAGCATCTCCCATGAAATCTTCTTCAGAAAGTTTCCAAGCTACTGCTCCAGAAGGGAAGTAACCGTTCTGATTCTCTGGTCCAAATCTCGAAGAACCATCGGCTCTCATTGTTCCAGTCAATAAGTACTTATCTGAGATTGTTAAGTTAACTCTAGCGAAGTAAGATTGAATGTCATCAATTACATTAAAACGATCTGCTGCTAAAGCTGCAACTAATCCTGTCTTCTCTCCTCTTACAGTTTCTGAGATAAACCTGTTATCCCCTGTTGGTAAAATAGAGTTTACAACAACGCTACTACCCGCAGAAGATGGATCGTATCCAAATTGTTGGAAGCTTTCACCCTGAAGTGAATTTCTAGTTGTTTGAGTAGAGTTAATTAACTGATCTCTCATTTCTGATAAATCGCTAGATGCGAAACCAGCACCTGTTGAAAATGTTCCTGATCTAGCAAAACTTTGGAAAGAATAACCAGCAAGGGCGTCAACATTAATAGATCCGAAAGTCTTGTTATAGCTTAAAGTAGCTTCAAGAAGTCTGTTTGTAAACTCAATAGCTTGCATGTTACCTCTTGTTTGTCCTTGGTTTACACCAGCAACAGCAATATCAGTTGCATTAGTGATTGAAGAAGCAAGAGATCTTGATTCATCATAACCAGTGTTTACTTTGACTTTAAGACCCTCAGCTAATTCGTATTCTAAAGATGCATTTAAAAGTGCTCTCTCGGTGTTTGTTAAAGTTTGGGTTCTAGTTAAAAGAACAGCAGGATTAATTAACGACCCACCTGGAAGGTAGTTCGGATCTGCTGGCCAAGTCGGATTTGCTGAATAAGCTGCACCAATAAGGTCACCACGGAAACCAGCCGTAGATGATAGAGGAGCTGCCTCATCATTTACTCTAGAAACAGACGCTTGCACATTTAACGTTAATTTATCATCTAAATAGCGTTGAGTAGCATTGATTCTACCTGTAATACGCTCAAAACTTGAGTTTTTAATGACACCAAATTGCTTACCATAACCTAAGGTCGCACGGATATAACCGTTACCTAATTGACTAGAGTAAGACACGTTTTGATTTTGAGAGGCTGCATTTCTTGAAATGTAGTCTACCCAATCTGTGTCAGATCCAGCGTCAGCGGCTGATACATCACCACCAACGTTTCCAACTAAGGCAAGGAATTGGTCTCTGCCTAATAAGTCCAGACCATTCGCTATACTAGAAATACTCAATGTAGAAGAGTACTCAATAGTTGGTTGATTAGCTGTCTTACCGCTTTTAGTCGTAATGATAACAACACCATTAGCTCCTCGAGATCCATAAATCGCAGTTGCAGAAGCATCCTTAAGTATAGAGATACTTTCGATGTCGTTAGGATTGATAAAGTTTAATGGGTTTCTTGCAGAGTTTCCTCCAGTTGCACCTCCAATAGTTGGGACATTACTTTCCCCTGACAATGGAACTCCATCAACTACGTAAAGTGGATTGTTGTTCGATCTAATAGAGTTAGAACCGCGTATATTTAATGCGATTCCGGCTCCAGGCTCACCACTGTTAGAAGAAATTTGAACCCCGGCAACTTTACCTTGGATCAATTGTTCTGGTGATGCGATAGCACCCACGTTGAAGTCCTCTGAAGTAACGGCGGCAACTGACCCAGTTGCATCTTTAACCGTTGTTGCACCATAACCAATGATTACAACTTCATCAAGTGCTTGTAAATCTTCTTCAAGAACGACATTAATTGTCGATCTTCCATTAACGGCAACCTCTGCTGTTTTGAAACCGATGTAGCTTACAACAAGAGTAGCGTCTCCGGAGACGTTGCTTATGCTGTAATTACCATCAAAATCAGACTGTGTTCCGTTAGTAGTACCCTTCACTAAAACGCTTGCTCCCGGAAGAGGACCATTGGCGTCAGATATGGTACCCGATACTGTTTGAGCCTGTGCAGTCGCCATACCTAAAGCGGCAGCGAAAAGCAATAGGCCTTTGCGTAACGTAATCTTCATAAATGTTAATTTTTAAGTTTAGTTAATGTAAATCTCGATAAAAGTATTAAAAAATTTACAGGTGCAAACATAAATTGTACATTTTTCACTCATTTCTTAAGTTTTAGTATATGTTTGTGGAACAAAATTTCCATTTTTAATTCTTATTACTATACTTCATGCATCAGAACTACATTTTAGCGCACTCTTGGAGTATCATTGAAGAAGGTTACGAACCTGAACGATTTAAATCATCTGAAAGTCTATTCAGTTTAGGAAATGGTGCCATGGGTCAGCGGGCAAATTTTGAAGAATTTTATTCCGGGCCAAGTTTTCAAGGAAGCTACATTGGTGGTGTTTATTATCCTGATAAAACTAAGGTAGGATGGTGGAAAAACGGCTACCCAGAGTATTTTGCTAAAGTGCTTAATGCCCCGAGTTGGATAGGGATAGACTTTTATGTGAATGACGACCTATTTGACCTTAAAACTTGTTTAGAAGTACAAAATTTCAAAAGGGAGCTCAATATGAAATCTGGGTATTTATCTCGTTCTTTTGAATGCGTAACTATGAAAGCTAAAAGACTCAAAGTCGAAGCTCTTCGATTTTTGAGTATGACCGAAAATGAACTAGGAGTGATTTCTTACAGGGTAACGGCTCTGGACCAAGCGATTGAAATCAGATTCGAACCTTATTTGGATTCAGGGATAAAAAATCAAGATAGCAATTGGGACGATGACTTCTGGAAAACCACTTCTGTAAGTTATCAAAATGGGCGTTCTTACATTCTTGCTCAAACACTTAAGACAGACTTTAAAACCTGTACTTATATGTATTGTGAGCTACATGTCGATCAAAAAAAATCTCAATTTGATATTTTGAGTAAAGAAGATACTTCGATAAGAGCGGCATCAAGAGTTCAACTCGAAAAGGGCCAAACCGCTCAATTCTACAAATACGGAGGATATACTACTTCTTTAAATCACAACGAAGATGGTTTAGTTCAGGCCGCTGACTACTGCATAGATACAGCTATTTCAAAAGGATTTAAGGTCTTATTTGCCGAACAAGAAGAGGCATGGGCGAATATTTGGGCTAACAGTGATATTGTTATTGAAGGAGATGTAAAAGCACAACAGGGAATACGCTTTAACATTTTTCATTTAAACCAGACTTATTCAGGTAAGGATGCTAGACTAAATATCGGACCTAAAGGATTTACAGGTGAAAAATACGGCGGGAGCACTTATTGGGATACCGAAGCTTATTGTCTTCCATTTTATATGCTCACAAAGAATCAAGATGTAGCGCGAAATCTTTTGGTCTACAGATATAATCATCTTGACCGTGCTAAAGAAAATGCTAAAAAACTCGGGTTCAATTCAGGAGCTGCATTATACCCAATGGTTACCATGAATGGTGAAGAGTGTCACAATGAGTGGGAAATTACATTTGAAGAAATTCACAGAAATGGAGCCATTGCTTTTGCCATTTATAATTATGTGAGATTTACAGGAGATTTTGACTACCTCAAAGAAATGGGTTTGGAGGTTTTAATCGGAATTGCTCGTTTTTGGAAACAACGTGTGCATTATTCTCAAGCTAAAAATGCCTATGTCATGCTTGGAGTTACAGGTCCAAACGAATACGAAAACAATGTGAATAACAACTGGTATACCAATTATATTGCAAAGTGGTGTTTAGAATATACCTTGACTCAGCTGCATAAATTACGAGATGGTGCACTTGAAGAATACGATAGAATTAGAGGGATTTGTGCCTTACCAGAATTCGAATTGGAACAATGGAGTGAGATTGCTGATCAAATGTACTTTCCGTATAGTGATGAACACCAGATTTATTTGCAACAAGATGGATTTTTAGATAAGCAACTACAACTGGTTTCGGAATTACAAAGTGACCAACGACCTATCAATCAAAAATGGTCTTGGGATCGAATTCTCAGATCTCCTTACATCAAACAAGCCGATGTTCTTCAGGGCTTTTATTTTTTTGAAGATCACTTTAGTCTTGAAGAACTTGAACGACATTATAACTTCTACGAACCATTTACGGTACATGAATCTTCGTTGTCTCCGTGTATTCACAATATTCAGGCCGCCAAACTGGGAAAGATGGATCAGGCCTATGACTTTTATTTGAGAACCTCTCGATTGGATTTGGATGATTACAATAAGGAAGTAGAAGAAGGCTTACACATCACCTCAATGGCTGGAACTTGGTTGAGTATTATAGAAGGCTTTGGTGGATTGAGAATAGAGAACGATAAACTCAGTTTGAGACCACAAATTCCAGAACAATGGGACTCCTATCGTTTTAAAATTAATTTTAGAGGCCGAATTATTTCGGTTCATGTTGATTGCAATAGTTTAGAATTGCACTTAAAATCTGACATTCCAATGAGTCTAAGAGTTTTTGACAAGAAAATTGAACTTGCTCCAAACAAGACCATTAAAGTATGAGATTAGTTGCATTTTTTCTGTTTTTGAGCATTTCAGCTGCGGCTCAGTTGGTGCGTATTGAGCCTCCAAATTGGTGGATCGGTATGAAAGACCACTCGCTTCAACTGATGTTGAAGGGGACCAATTTAAATAAGTTCGACCAGGTTCGAGCATATTCTAAGGGAATTGAAGTTCTTGAGATGCACAGGGCTGATCACCCGGATTATTTATTTGTTGACCTCAGAATTGACCCTAATGTCAATAGTGGAAAACATCTTTTTGCACTTCAAGGTGAAGCAGGGCAACTGCAATTCGAATATGAATTTCAACAAAGAAAACACGAGGCTCAAGATTTTCTGGGCTTTGACAGTTCAGATGCGATTTACTTGATTACTCCTGATCGATTTGCCAATGGTAATCCTAATAACGATGTGGTCTTCGGTATGAGAGAATCGGCTATTGATAGAGGGGATGATTACAAAAGACACGGGGGAGATATTCAAGGGATACTTGATCATCTGGACTACATCGAGAAGATGGGGTTCACGGCGATTTGGTCGTCTCCACTTTTAGAGAACGACATGAAAGAGCAATCCTATCACGGATATGCCATTACTGATTTTTATAAGGTTGATCCTCGTTTCGGAACATTAGACACCTATAAAGCACTCGCAGTGGAAATGCGCAAAAGAGGCATGAAGCTCATTATGGATCAGGTGGCTAATCACGTCGGTTTAGCACATTGGTTTATGAAAGACCTTCCTTTTAAGGATTGGATTAATCAACAAACGGCCTATAAAAAAGGAGATGCACTTAGCTTTTCTAATCACAGAAGAACCACTAATCAAGACGCCTATGCTTCAGCGGTAGATAAAATCCAAATGAATGAGGGATGGTTTGTGCCTAGCATGCCTGATTTGAATCAGAATAATCCATTTATGGCCAATTACATCACTCAAAATAGCATATGGTGGATTGAAACCTTGAAGCTAGGTGGAATACGACAAGACACCTATCCCTATCCGGACAAAAACTTCATGAGTTATTGGACCCAGCGAATCATGAATGAATATCCAAACTTTTCAATTGTTGGTGAGGAATGGAGTTACAATCCACTGCTAGTGGGATATTGGCAGGATGCGGCTAACAACAGAGATGGCTACCGATCTAAGCTTGACGTTTCTATGGATTTTCCTTTACAAAAAGCTATAGTTGAGTCTCTTACGGAAAATGAATCTTGGGATAAAGGTTTGGTTAAATTGTACGAGGCGCTCGCTAATGACTTTGGGTATGGCGACCCCTTAGACCTTATGGTCTTTGGAGACAATCACGATATGAATCGTCTTTTCACTCAACTTGGAGAAGACTACAAGCTCCAAAAAACAGCTCTGAGTATCATAAGTGTTTTACCTAGAATTCCACAGTTTTATTACGGTACCGAAATTGGCATGCAAAACACGGCTAAACCAGGAGATCACGGTCTTATTCGAACTGATTTTCCCGGAGGTTGGAAAGGTGATACTCAAAACGCATTCACTGGAGAAAACTTAAGCCTTGTGGAATTAGATTTACAGCATTTCACAAGGGATCTATTGCAGCTCAGAAAGAAGACTCAGGTGCTTCACCATGGTAAAACCAAACATTTTGCTCCCAAAGAGGGTTTATATATATTAAGTCGATATACAACAAATGAGCAGGTCGTACTTTTAGTCAATAAAAATGAGTATGAGTGCGGTCTTGATTTAGCGCATTACAGGGAGTTGCATTTTGATCAATATGACATTACGGATGCCATAACCAAAGAAGTATTTCAGGATGCTACTGAAATCAAGGTTGAAGCAAAATCTAGTTTGTTATTACATTTTAAAAAAAAGTGAAAAAGAAAGAGGTCATATATCAAGTATTTACTAGACTGTTTGGAGCTAAGGGAAAAAAAGTTGTTCCATGGGGCACAAAGGCTCAGAATAGCGTTGGAAAATTTAGTGATTTCACCGATCAGGCCTTAAAAGAGATTGCAGATTTAGGCGTAACAACGATTTGGTATACAGGAGTTTTACACCACGCCTCGGTCACGGATTATTCAGCATATGGAATTCCACCTGATGATGCAGACGTTGTCAAAGGACGAGCGGGTTCTCCCTATGCGATACGAGATTATTACAATGTTGACCCTGATTTGGCTAGCGATGTGAACCGGCGTTTAGAGGAGTTCAAAGCGCTTATTAAACGCACACATAATAACGGAATGAAGGTGATGATTGACATGGTTCCTAATCATGTTGCTAGGGGTTATAAAAGTTTGACCAAACCCAAGGGTATTCTGGACTTAGGAGAAGACGACGATACGACTCTAGAATATCATAGGGATAATAATTTTTATTATTTGCCAGGAGTTTCGTTTCAAACACCAGATTGGGAAGAGGGATTTAGTCCACTTGGAGGTAATCAACCAGAACTGGTTGACAAAAAATTTGAAGAGTATCCAGTAAAATGGACAGGTAACGGTTCGCGAAGTGCTAAACCAAATGTTCACGATTGGTATGAAACCGTCAAAATAAACTTTGGAGTTCGACCAAATGGAGCTAAAGACTTTAGCGAGTTAGGAGCGGATTATTCTTATATGATTGCCGCCAAACACGCTGCTTTTTGGAAAGAAAAGCAGGTGCCTAACACCTGGATAAAAATGAGGCAAATCGCAGAATACTGGTTAGGTTTAGAGGTAGATGGGTTTAGATTTGACATGGCTGAGATGGTTCCAGTAGAATTTTGGAGCTATTTGAATTCTTCTATTAAAGCCATAAACAAGGATGCCATATTGCTAGCTGAGGTGTACAATCCAAAGCTTTATAGAGACTACCTGAAAAAAGGTAAAATGGATTACCTCTACGACAAGGTTGATCTATACGATAGCCTTAAACACATCATGAAAGGATACGGCTGGACAGACCATATTCATACGGTGCAACATGAACTCAATGATATAGAAGGTCATATGCTTCGTTTTTTAGAGAATCACGATGAGCAGCGTATAGCAAGCCTTGAATTTGCCGGTAATGCGGCATTTGGAAAACCTGCAATGGTGGTGTCGGCAACCTTAAATTCTGCTCCGGTGATGTTGTACTTTGGTCAAGAGGTAGGTGAAGATGGCGGTGAAAACCCAGGGTTTGGTAAGTCGAGTCGCACCTCTATATTCGACTATGTGGGTGTTCCCAATCATCAGGCTTGGATGAATGAGGGCGCTTTTGATGGAGGACAATTAACGGCAGAACAAAAAGAACTGCGAGCTTACTACCAAAAGATTTTAAAAGCCGTGCACAAATCTGATGCTTTTTTGGGACCATATGTTGAAAATCATTTTTACAATAAAGCCCACACAGATATCTATGACCACCGTATTTTTTCTTTTGTCAGATACGATGACAAAGAGGTTGTTTTGGTAGTCAGTAATTTTGAAAAAGATAAAAACTACAACATTGATCTCAAAATAGACCCTAGTATAGTGGACCTTCTTCAGCTCGAACAAGAAGATTACGATTTAAGGGAATTGTTGAGTGATGACCATACTAAGCTTCATATTTCAGAGGGGATTGGCCATGTTTCAATGGATTTAAAACCATTAGAATCTAGAATATTTCTTTTTAAACGTTGATTTTTAGCATGTATTTTTACTTTTGTAAATACTTAAGTTTATGATTGTATGAGAAAATTAATTTTAATTCTAGGTGTGTTGTTTATGGCTTGTAATTCGTCTTCAAATTTTTTGGTTATTGGACATCGTGGAGCTATGGGTTACGAAACTGAAAACACTATTGCATCGATAGAAAAGGCCATTGAGCTTGGCGTATCAATGATTGAAATTGATGTATTACGCATAAAGAGTGGTGAAATAATGGTTTTTCACGACAAACGTGTGGATAGACTTACCAATGGTGCCGGTGAAATAGAGGATTATTTTATGGCTGATGTTTTGGCCCTAAATCTTGTTGGAGGACATAAAATTCCAACACTTCAAAAGGTGTTAAAAGCAGTAGACGGGAGAGTTAAAATCAACATTGAACTGAAGGGTAAGAGAACGGCTTCGAAGGTCGATCAAATCATTCGAGTATACGAAAGACGAGAGGGTTATCCTCTGAGTAATTATGTGATCTCCAGTTTTGATTGGGAGGAACTCGATGCTTTTAGAGCTCTCAATCAAGAGGTGGATGTTGCTGTATTGACTGATGCTGACCCCCTACAGGCTATCCCTAAAGCTCAAGAAATCAATGCTGTAGCGATCAATCCTTACTATAAAAACATTAATGCTGAAATCGTCGAACAAATTCACGATGCTGGTTTCAAAGTTTACACCTATACGGTGAATGAAGAAGCGGATATCGTGTCGGTAAAAGAAATGGGTGTGGACGGAATATTTTGTGACTATCCCGACCGTGCATTATGATATCATCATTATAGGTGGAGGTGCCTCTGGATGCTATGCAGCTGCTCAATTGAGCGATTTAGGACCTGATTTATCTATTGCGATTATAGAAAAGACTTCTTCGTTTCTTTCAAAGGTTAAAATTTCTGGAGGGGGGCGATGCAATATTACCCATCATCAATTTGAGCCTAAACTCCTCAGTCAAAATTATCCTAGAGGTTCTAAAGAGTTATTGGGCTCTTTTTTTCGATATGCCGTGGATGAAACCTTATCCTATTTTGAATCTTTAGGAGTGCAATGGAAAGCCGAATCAGACGGTCGCATTTTTCCTGTAAGTGACGACGCTCAAACGGTTATTGATGCCTTGATGCAAAAACTTCTTAACAACAGGGTGAAACTGATTTATCCACAAGGGGTGAAAGCGATTTCGAAACAAGAAGATACTTTTGTTGTCAGCACGATATCCCAAGAATACAGGGCGAAGGCAGTGATTATCGCAACGGGAAGTGCACCAAATATGAATAAGGTAATCACAGCTCTCGGACACAAATTGGTGGCTGCAGTACCCTCTTTATTCACCTTTCATATAGAAGAACCCAAATTAGTAAAACTACAGGGTGTTACGGCTGAGGTGCAGGCAACTGCAGAAGGTATAGAGACTGACGGACCACTCTTGGTAACACATTGGGGTCTAAGTGGTCCTGCAATCTTAAAACTATCGGCGTGGGGAGCTCGACATTTTAATGAAAAGGAGTATAAGTTTGAATTGAAGCTTAATTGGGTCAGCACAAAGAAACAAGAGGTTTTTATAACTTTAGAGCACCTTAAAAACAGAAAGGCGACCGAAAGCATTTTAAAACCGCAGTGGGGATTATCCAAAAGACTATGGGGCTATCTCATCGATCGCGCCGACCTATCACAGAAAAATTGGGCAGAATGCTCTCGAAAAGAACTGCAAAAATTACAAGAAGTTTTGACCCATGACACCTATAGCGTAGTCAAAAAAAGCACCTACAAGCAAGAATTTGTTACGGCGGGAGGAGTTCATTTAAAAGACGTAGATCTTAAAACGTTTGAGAGTAAAATACGACAAAGACTGTATTTTACAGGAGAAGTTTTAAATGTTGACGGCATCACAGGGGGCTATAACTTTCAAAATGCATGGACCTCTGCCTATTTGGCTGCTTCTGCTATTGCTAATTCTGAACTTGCCAGCTTACATCAGTAATCTGCATTATCTTTAAACAAAATTGTCAATATGACTGAAGATGTCTTTAAGGCGCAATTAAACACTTCAAATTTTAATGATTTTAAAGTGGGCTGGAGAAGCCCGAGCAATATAGCTTTGGTTAAATATTGGGGAAAAAAGCCAATTCAAATTCCCGCAAATGCCTCATTGAGTTTTACCCTAAGTGAATCGTGCACGAGCACTGAGGTTCAATTTAGTTTGGCAGACTCGCCTTCTTTCGATTTAGTGTTTGAAGGAAAGGCCAAACCTAGCTTTCACTCAAAGATTCAAGACTTTCTCGATCGTATTTCACCCTATTGTTCTTTCCTAGGTGCATATCACCTGAGTATTGACACGAGTAATTCCTTTCCGCACAGCAGTGGAATTGCTTCTTCTGCCTCAGCTATGGCTGCATTAGCTTTAAGCATTTGTAGCTTAGAAAAAGAGCTCGGAGGTCTTCAAGACGAAGGTTTATTTTTTCAAAAAGCTTCTTTTTTGTCTCGTTTGGGTTCGGGAAGTGCGTGTAGAAGCGTACAAGGACCTATGATGAGTTGGGGTGTTCATCCTGAATTAAACAACAGTTCTGATTTGTTTGGATCTGTTTTTAAAGAGCAATTACAAGATGTTTTCAAATCTTATAAGGACAGCATTCTTTTGGTTCATAAGGGACAAAAATCGGTTAGTAGTACGGCTGGGCATGATTTAATGAAGGGTCATATTTTTGCTCAATCTCGATTTGAACAGGCGCAAATACATTTGACACAACTAAAATCAGTCTTACAAAATGGAGATTTAGAACACTTTATCCGTATTGTAGAATCTGAAGCGCTCAGTCTGCATGCGATGATGATGAGTAGTCATCCGTATTACATTCTGATGCAGCCTAATACTTTAGCTATTCTTCACAGTGTAATGCGTTTCAGACAGGAAACAAAAATTCCTTTGTGCTTTACCTTAGATGCTGGAGCCAACGTTCACCTGCTATATCCAGAGTCCTTTGAGAGACAAATCCTGCCATTTATTGAACAGGAATTGAGTTTGTTTTGTGAACACGGTGCTTTTCTCTCGGATGCTGTTGGAAATGGATCTCAAAAATTTTTTTAACTTCAACCTTTAAACTATAAACAAAAATGAAAGGTCCATTATTTTACGCCAAAATTTTACTTTTCGGCGAATACGGAATCATTAAAGATTCTAAGGGCCTTGCCATTCCTTTCAACGTGTTCAAAGGAGCGCTTAAAAATGAAGATGTACGGTCAGAGAAATCCATAGAATCGAATTCTCATTTGAATAAATTCGCCTGTTATTTAAGGCAATGCGTTGAAAATGGTGAAATTACTACAGACTTTGATTTTGAGCGTATGCTAGACGATCTCAGCGAAGGAATGTACTTTGACAGTTCTATTCCCAGAGGATATGGCGTAGGAAGTAGTGGAGCGATCGTAGCTGCTTTTTACGAGAAGTACGCCATAGAAAAAATAACAATTTTAGAAAACCTTACACGAGAAAAGCTTTTGCAACTCAAAACCTTATTTGGAAAAATGGAGTCTCATTTCCATGGAAATTCATCTGGTCTTGATCCACTCAACAGCTATTTGAGTTTACCCATTTTAATTCATTCAAAACAGCATATTGAATCTACACGTATTCCATCTCAAAATGAGATTGGAAAGGGTGCAGTTTTTTTGCTGGATAGCGGTATAGTCGGAGAGACTGCACCTATGGTCAATTTGTTTTTAGAGAGTATGAAGAATGAAAAATATGAGCGTATCATTCAAGAAGAATTTGTAGCCCATACAGATGCTTGTATCGATCACTTCCTTAAGGCAGACTTCAAAGGACTTTTCGGTGATTTAAAGAAACTTTCTCAAGTGGTTTTTGATCATTTCAAACCTATGATTCCTGGTCAATTTCACGAACTCTGGAAAAAAGGACTTGAAGGTGACAGTTATTATTTAAAGTTATGCGGTTCTGGTGGGGGAGGCTATTTTTTGGGTTTCACTGAAAATCTAGATAAGGCTAGAGCTGAATTAAAAGATTATGACCTAGAGGTAGTATATACCTTTTAACCAAAAGCTTGAGTGCTAAACTCACAAACAAATAAACAAATGGGTTACCAACTTTTTGGATTACTCTCCTTGGTGCGCGTCTATAACCTTTTTTGGGTTATTCTCGCTCAATATTTTGTTGCTTTTTTCATCTTTGGAGTGGGAGATGCTAAATTACTTTTGCTTCAAAACGTTGAACTTCATCTCATTGTTTTTATTACGAGTTGTATCATCGCGGCAGGTTATATTTTGAATCACCTTTACGACAGTCAAAAGGATTTAATCAATAGACCTTATAAAAGTATAATTGACGCTCAAATAAGTAGAGGCCAGAAATGGAGTTTTTTGGTGGGTATTAATGTCTTGGCACTAATGATTTCACTGTTTATTTCACTAAAATCTTTTTTGTTTTTCAACTTCTATATTTTTTCTATATGGATGTATTCACACCGCATAAAACGAATTCCCTTGCTGGGTAATTTTTTTGCGGCTACCCTGTCTGTGATTCCAATATTAGCCGTGAGTATTTACTTTAATAGATTTGATTTATTGAATGCCTATCAGGCGCTGTTTCTCTTTTTACTATTGTTGATAAAAGAATTAATCAAGGATCTTGAAAATTTAAAAGGAGATTTGGCACTGTCCTACACTACTTATGTGGTAGAAAATGGAGAGCACAGCACTAAAAAGATCATTGCACTACTAGTCGTTGGCTGCATCATTTCAGCGGCCTTGTTGTTTGAACAAGAACAAATGCAAATTTTAAAACCCTACTTTTTATATACCATTATTTTTTTAGGGGCCTTAACAGTCACTTTATTTTTGGTCAACAACAACAGGGCTTATCTTTTTCTTTATAATTTTATAAAGTTAAATATCGTAATGGGTATTGCTAGCCTTGCATTTTTGGATCAGCAGTTTTGGTTAAAAATAGGTATAAGTGTACGGCAATTCCTCCAACTCTAAATTAAATTGCTATGCCAACCCATAAAAAATCCCGTCAAGACGGAATTAGATTAAATCGTTATATCGCCCACGCGGGAATTTGTTCAAGAAGAGAGGCAGATACTTTTATTGCTACAGGAAGTGTAAAAGTTAATGGAAAGACGGTTACAGAAATGGGGTTCAAGGTGCAGTCGAGGGATAAAGTGGAATTTGATGGTCGACTGATAACTCCTGAAAAAAAGGAATATATCCTTCTTAATAAACCCAAAAACTTTATTACCACAACAAGTGATGAACGCGGAAGAAGAACTGTGATGGAGCTCATATCTTCTGCGACTAAAAATAGACTCGTTCCAGTGGGAAGGCTGGATCGCAACACTACAGGGTTGCTCTTATTTACAAATGATGGTGATATAGCTGCCAAATTAACCCATCCCAAATACGGAGTGCGAAAAATTTATCACGTACAGCTCAACACCTCACTAAAGGTAAATGACCTTCAACAAATAGAGGCAGGAGTAACCCTTTCGGATGGTCCTATTCAGGTTGATGCCATAAGCTTTATAGCCAATGCCCCTAAGTCGGAAGTTGGAATTGAAATTCATTCGGGTAAAAATAGAATTGTACGCAGAATCTTTGAGCATTTGGGTTATGAAGTTCAAAAATTAGATCGTGTTGTTTTTGCAGGTCTTACCAAAAAAGATTTACCTCGAGGTCACTGGCGAAGCCTTACTCCCCAAGAACTCAGTACACTTAAAATGATTCGTTGATTTTCGTAAATCAAATAGGCAAAAACCGGGAGATAAATTATAAAACTTAGAAGGGTCGAAGGTTGAGCTGAGTAACCAGTGTAGAATAGGTAACTAAGAAATATACTTGCGCTCCAAACCACAACAAATTTCTGTTGATTTAATACAGACAAAAACAGGAGTGTGATTATATACCAAGGGTGAACCGTGGAAGTTGTAAACAAGTATAAAGTCAATATCAGCAACGCGTTTTTAATTGCCGTTTCTTTAGAACGATTTTTGATTCCCAGATAAAATGAGGTAAAGAAAACAATGGCCGAAACTGCAGCACTATAGGTTTTGATAAATTTATATGACGGATAATTAAATAGATTTTCAGCCGTAAATTTTCCGATTTTATAAAAACTACCGTTAAACGCAAAGTTAGAAAACCATAATTTAAGGGTGGCCCAAAAATTCAAAAGTTCGTTCACTTGAAAAAGGGGTAACAATAAAACGATAGAAGAGACCGAAAATACAATATAGAATCTTATGTTTTCTGCTTTTTTAAACAAGCTAAGAAATAACGGCAGAAACATAAGAGGAATTAATTTGACAAACACAGAAAGTGACCAAAATAAGCCTGCTAAGCTGACTTTGTTTTTTTGAATGAGCCATAAGGATATGGCAAAGAAGAAAACCATTACTCCTTCAAAATGTAAGTTCCCTACACCCTCCACAATTAATAAAGGATTTAAAAAATAGAGACCAATCCAAAGATTAGCCTTTGCACCTTTCATTAATTTTTGAAGGAACCAGAGAACACCTATATCGGCTGTAAAAAGTACAGTTCGTAGGGCTTCAATTTCGTAAGGATTAAAGAGTGATGCCAGATAAAAGAAGAATTGATTAAAAGGAGGGTAATTGGAATAATTCGTTTGACTCAAACCTCCCATAATTTCGTACAATGAACTCATCAAACTATTCGAACTGTATTGTTCAATGAGTTCACTTGGAGTGAATTGATAAGGGTTTATGCCATCTCCAATCAAATAACCATCCCAAATAAATCGACTAAAATCTTGTGATAACAGGGGTGTACTTCCGATAAAAACAATTCTCGAAAGGATTCCTAAAGCTGTAATTTGTCTTAATGAAAGGGTGTTGCAGGCACATAAATAAAGCGCAAAACTTAGAAAATAGAGTGCAGAAAATTCAAAAAGACCTGTTCTTTGTGTTTGATGCGCGAAAAAAGCGTAGCAAAATATCGATAAGAAAGGGATATAAACTTTAAGCTTTTGCAAAAATGGTTGCAAAGAATACGTATCCATAGCCTATAAACAACATTAAGTGAAAACTGAATAACCCATAGTCGTTTAAAGGTATGGCAGAATACATGCCGAACAAAAAGTAAAGCATTAAGCCAAATTCGAACATCAATTTAGGCGATAGTTTATTCGAAATATATTGGTTTCCTTTCCAGCTATCACTGATGCTTTTGATGTTGAATTTTGGCGTACGAACAAATTCACTCCTCTTGCCCAGGTGACCTTCGATAACAGCAACCGAATTGTGAAGGGATAGCCCAAGCGCCACAGAGAAGTACGCAAAAAACAGACGTAAATAATCGATAAAATTATCCAACCCTTTACCTTGATTTGTCCTGTAGGTTGCGTAATAACAAAAGAATAAGATTATCGTACTTATGATAAAGAAACTGGTCAATTGAAAGACCCATCCCAATTCTGGAAACGCCGCTTTAATATAGAGCATGGGAACGCTTAAAAGTGCAACAGTGAAAACAAATAAAAACACAGAACTACTGAGCAGATGCATAAGTGCATGGAATTTTGTTTTCACAGAAATATGAGAGGCACTAAGTACTCTTGTAGCGGTCTTCTTGAAGTTCTCCGCACCACCTTTATTCCATCTAAATTGTTGAGAGCGTGTTGCAGAGATTACCACAGGTAATTCAGCAGGAGTCTCTACATCTTCCAGATATTTTATCTTCCAATTTTTAAGTTGGGCTCTGTAACTCAAGTCTAGATCTTCGGTAAGGGTGTCTCCCTCCCAATTACCTGCATCAAAAATGCATTTTTTGTTCCATATACCTGCAGTTCCATTAAAATTGATAAAATGCCCTTTTGAACTTCTACCTACCTGCTCCAAGGTGAAATGTGCGTCTAGAGCAAAAGCTTGAATTTGCGTTAAAATAGAGTAGTCTCTGTTGAGGTGCCCCCATTTAGTTTGTACAGCTCCAATTTGCTTGTCTTTAAAATAGGGTACTGTTTTTTTGAGCCAATCAGGGTCAGGAAGAAAATCAGCATCAAAAATAGCGATGAGGTTTCCTTTTGCAATTTCAAGACCTTCTTTGAGTGCACCTGCTTTAAAACCTTGACGATTTGTTCGACAAATATGAATAATGTCTAGGCCTGATTCCTGCAGGTTAGCAATTATTTTTTCTGTTTGTGAGATTGAATCATCTGTTGAATCATCCAAGACTTGTATTTCTAGTTTATTTCGAGGATATTCAATTTGAGCTATATTGTTAAGTAAGCGTTCAAGTACATATTTTTCATTGTAAATAGGTAATTGAATTGTTACATACGGTATCTCCTTTGAATCAAATAAGTTAAACTTTGGAGCTGATTGATTCTCTTTTTTGTACCCTAGATAATTGATTAACAAGTTAAGTTGTGAAAGGCTGTATAAAAAAATAAGCAGGAGACATCCTGTATAAATCAGGATAGCGAAAATAGACAAATTGTACTCCATAGCTTACTTTAAACTGTACTTAAAAATCCAGCCCATTATTTTAATGCCCGCAAATATAGTGCCTTTTAATGTACCTGACACTTTAGACTGACCAATTCTGTCTTTGTAACTGACTGGGACTTCGTCATATGCTATACCTTGTTTCAATACTTTCAACTGCATCTCCACGGTCCATCCATAGGTTTTATCACTCATATTCAGTTTCTGTAAAGTCTTGTAACGTATGGCTCTGAAAGGACCTAAATCAGTGAATTTCGACCTAAAAAACCACCTCATTAAAGCAGTGGCTAATGCATTTCCAAAAACCTGTTGAGGCGTCATCGAATTTTTAGAGCGCAGTGCTGCGCTTCGAGCTCCAACAACAAACTCGACTTTTTCATCTGTTATTGGTTCGATTAAAAGTGGCATCTCTTCTGGAAAATCTGAGTAGTCTCCATCAAGAAAAACGATAATATCTTGGTTTTGGGCCTTGGACTTAATATGTGCTATTCCCTTCAGACAAGCGTTTCCATATCCCATTTGCTTTTGATGCACTACTGTAGCTCCAGCTTTGAGAGCGACGGATGTTGTTTGATCTGTCGAATTGTTGTCGACCACAATTATGTCAGTGACATCTTTCGGAATTTCAGCAATAACTTTTGCTATTGATTTTTCTTCATTAAAAGCGGGTATAATTACCCAAACAGCCAAATTACTTTTTGTTGAGGACATCTGTATTTATACTGTAAGTGTTACCTGTCATAAATAGTGGATTCTTTAATTTTCCACTAGGAGAATCGTTTTCTAACTTGAGCACACCTCTTGGACAAACCGCTGAGCAAATACCACATCCAACACAACTAGATCTTACAATATTCTCGCCCCTTTGCGCATAAGATTTCACGTCTATTCCCATTTCACAGTAGGTGCTGCAATTCCCACATGAAATACATTGACCTCCATTTGTGGTTATTTTGAATTTTGAAAAAAGCTTTTGTTGCAACCCTAAGATTGCGGCCATAGGACATCCAAAGCGGCACCATACTCGGCTTCCAAAAATCGGATAAAAGCCAGTTCCTATAACTCCAGAAAACATACTTCCGATCATAAAGGAATACGATTTTCTAAGCGTTTCACTTTGAAGTAAGAATAAATATTTAGGCTCTGCGATTAGACCATAGCAAACAAAACCCCCTAAAAGAATTCCAAATAGTAAAATCCCATTACGCGCATCTTTGGCTAAAAATGATTTTTTGATTTTAAGCAGATAATATAAGAGTAGCCCGTTCACTGCTAAAATAAACCAGAGAAAGTCTTGCCTTCTGATGACGTATTTAGAGTAGTCACTTCTCAGATAGGAGTACACTACTGCCACGGTCATTAAGATGGCAAACCCTAGAACAACATGAATAAGCCAGCGTTCTAATTTCCATGCTTTTACAGACTTGTCACTCAAGTGTCTAAAGGTGTCGCCTGCTGTTTCTGCAAGTGCTCCACATCCGCAAACCCAAGAGCAATACCAGCGTTTGCCAAATTTATAGGTCAAAATAGGACTGATGATAAAAACACTCAGCACGCTAAAGAGTAGTAATCCTATCCCTAATCCTCCTGAACTTACAAATTGTTTGACCCTCCATCCATCGAATTGATAATAGTTTAAGGGCCAGATATTTTTAAAATCGTAATAAGGGATATCGCCGTGAAGACGAGCCATTATCTCTGGAAGAAAAAAGGCAAAAATGAACTGAAAAAACATAACACTTAATGTTCTAAGTTGCTGATAGCGGTTGCCTCGATATTTAAATAAAAACTTGACTCCGAAGACGAGAATTGAAAAGGTATACAGACAACCATAGACAAACCATTGTGTTGCTGGTTTTCCAGATAAATTAGCGCTGAGCGGATCAAAAAGTCGAATGATAGGTTCTAAATGTGAACTGTAGAAATAAAGCAAAATGTAAAACAGACATAAAACTAAGCCTAAGACCCAAGCGGTAAAACCTCTAGAACTCAATTTGTTTTGGTAAACTCCATTTTTGTGGTGCTTGTGAAGTTCATAACCATAGCCGATAACTCCCAAAGTCATACAGCAAAAACTAAATGCCAACACCATACTTTGAGCAAGGGATAAAATTCCACAAATAATCAGACTAAGAAGACCTGTAAGGCCAAGAACACTATATATTTTTTTCATCTTTATACTTGTTATAGGCCATTTGAATATCTCGACTGTAATTTTTAAAAAATTCAGGATTAAAAAAGGCTTTGGTCATATTGTTAACGATAAAATCGGTTGTCTTTTTTTCGATGAGCCATTGCTCAAATACCTCGTGCCTCAATCGAATTCCAAAACTGTTAATACCTAAAAAAGTGTTGTTTTCTCGGTCTAAAGCAATGGTTATCCACTTGTGATGAATGCTGTCAAGCACACATTGAAAATGGATTTCATTTTCTTTTTTCATTAAATCTGAACTCACTAGGCCATAGGTTTGATATTCTAATTCAAAAAATTTAGCTGAGTTGAACCAAGGACCCGGGGCGTAAACCGAGGATTCTACGCAGAGGTTTCTCGCAAGGGTTTCACCCATAATTCTCCCTGTGTACCACACGGCCTCAATAGGTCTTCTGTCTTGAGGAGGGTTCTTGTGTTGCGCACAATCTCCTATGGCAAAGACATCTTTAACGTTGGTCTCAAAATGCGGATTGATCAATACCCCTTTATCGGTTTCAATGGGAGTTTCTTTGAGCCAATCAATATTTGGGCTTACTCCAGTAGCAATTCCAACTAGATCACATGTTATACTTTGACCTGTATCTGTGGTAACCCCAATGACCTCGTTTTGAGCATTAACCTCTATCTTTTTTAGAGTAGTTTCTAGGGCTAATCCTGGGCATTCTTTTGAGATATAAGAAGTGAGTAACTCGGCGTCACAATTGGGCAAAACACCATTCCAATACCATTTTTCCCTTATCAAAAAGTGAGTATTAATATTCCGTCGCTGAAGCATCTCGGCCAATTCTATGCCAATTAATCCTCCACCTAAAAGGACTGCGTTTTTTGCATTTTTTGCATTTTCTTCTAGCGTGTGTAAATCGTCGAGATGGTAAAAACCTTGGACTCCCTTGGCATTTTGATTGGGCCAGTTGTAAAATGTAGGTTTTGAACCTGTAGCAATGACCAGATAGTCGTAAGAAGTCTCAAATTCTGTGTTTTCTTTTTTGAGTTGGATTACTTTTTGAGTGATGTCAATATGCTCGGCTTTGGCGTTGATTAATTTAATATTGTTTTTTTCAAAAAATTCCTGAGAATATCCATAAGTGTCCTGCAGTTTTACATCTCCCATAAAGATGTACATCAAGGCTGTTCTCGAGTAAAAAAGAGGAGATTCATCAGAAATCATCTCAATTTCAAAGTCACTGAGCTTTCGAACCCATCGAGCTAAAGTGCTTCCAGCTATTCCGTTTCCTATGATGACTAATTTTTTCAATCGCCGTAAATTATAATTTAAAGATAATAACTTTATAAAGTGCGTATCCAACTTCAAATAGTATTGTTTTTGGTAACTCTTGGACTTCAGGCTCAAGAGTTTTACAATGGAGTGAGTTTTGTGGCGAGTAGCGCTCAATTACAAAAAGAGCAGATCACGCATTTAGCTGTGATTAATGCAGATGCAGCCGCATTGATGCCATTTGCTTTTATGTCTGATGAGCAAGTTCCTGAGTTGCGATTTAACAGAGATAATCAATGGTATGGAGAGACCAAAGCAGGTATCAAACAATACGGAAATCTACTTAAAGCTGAGGGCTATAAGTTGATGATTAAACCTCAAATATGGATAAGAGGAGGTGTTTTTACCGGTACAATTGAAATGCAAAATGAAGCAGATTGGCAAAGATTTGAGGATACCTACCGTTCTTTTATTTTGACTTTTGCTGAAATGGCTGAAGAGATTGATGCCTCAGTGTATTGTATCGGGACTGAATTAAAGCGCTTCGCAAGCAATCGTCCTGATTTTTTTTGTGCGCTAATCGAAGAAGTTCGTCAATTGTATTCAGGTCAATTAACCTATGCCGCAAATTGGGATGAATTTGAAGATGTTTCGTTTTGGAATGAATTAGATCATATTGGTATTGATGCTTATTTTCCTTTACTCGAAAAAAAAGAGGTGACCTCAGCAGAACTTATCTCAGCATGGAATCCATGGCTAGAGCAAATTAAAAAGGCTTCTAGTGCTCATTCTCGGCCTGTATTATTTACTGAGTATGGTTATAGAAGTATGAAATACGCAACGGCCAAACCTTGGCTTGTTGACAGAACCTTATCAGAAGTAGATTTCAATAATCAAGTTCAAGCTTATAAGGCCTTATATGAGGTGTTTTGGAAACAGTCATGGTTTTCTGGAGGTTTTCTTTGGAAATGGTTTATTGACTATCCGCAATCAGGAGGAGTATCAGATAACAGATTTACCCCACAAAATAAACCTGTGGAAAGCATAATATCCCATTACTACAATTGAGATTTAATAAAGCGATTGTAATGATATTTTAAGGTTATTGGACCGAAACCTAAAAAATAGAAGGCGTGAATCAGGGCATAATGAAACTGTAATTTCATAAAACCAATTTTACGGTACTTACGAGCTGAAGTGATAACCACATCTTCAGCTATACTAAAATTGTACTGTTTGTATATTCTCGATATAAACTCGTTGTCTTCATAAATCTTATACCTCGAATCAAAACCTAAAAGGTTTTCAAATACTTCTTTACGTAGAAACAAGGTTTGATCACCTCCTCGGCAAATCAAATAATTAAATTGTGTAAAAAATGCGAAAAATTTTAGAAAAAATCGATCCGAATCAAATTTTAATCTAAAACAGCCTGCAGATGCTTTTTCCAGAGTCTTCAATATGCGCTCATCAAAACCTTTAGGCAGAAGTGTATCTGAATGCACAAAATAAAGCACATTGTATTTGGAAATTAGGGCGCCCGCATTCATTTGATGTGCTCTGCCCTTTTTACAATCTACCCAAGTACATTTTGAATGAAGCTCAAGTTTCTTAATTTGGGTTAAAAAATTTTTTTTGGTTTGATCTTGACTGCCTCCATCAATGATTATTATTTCATAATGCATTGATTGTATAGAATTTACGATGGATGACAAAATCTTTGAGATCGTTTTTTCTTCATTTAAAACTGGAATGATAATGCTGATACGGTCTTTTTTCATTGGTATAGTTTGATCAAGGTGCCTTCAGTAACTCTAATAGTTTTGGTGAGGTATTGAGATCATTCACGGTGTCAATATCGTTTTTTTCGTCTAGTAAAAGCACATTTTTAGACGAAACATTTTTTAAAGTTTGCGTTAATACTTGATCAGTACCCCAAGCTTTTTCTTGAAATAGCGACTCGTCCCAGAAAGATAGTCCCAATAAATAATAACCCCCGTCTTCAGCTGGTCCAATGCAAGTTTCATAGGATTCCAAGCCTTCAAAGGCTTTTTCAATATCAGTGGTTTGTAGATCGAAAAGGTCTGCTCCGATGATGACGATTTTTTGATACCCTTTTTCAAAACCGATTTTTACGGCATTACCCATTCGTTCTCCGAGATCTTTTCCCGTTTGAATACCCTGCTCGAATTTATATTTTTCAAGTATAGGGTGTTTTTCAAGCCGTTGTGTAAATAGCACCTTTTTATTCGCATTAACAGATGCTGCAATTTCAAGGGTGTGGTTCAGTAAGGTTTGATAAATCTCTAAGGCTTTTTGTTCGCCTATGCTTTTTGCTAATCGAGTTTTAACCTTTCCTAAGTCAGGATTTTTGGCAAAAATTAACAGCAAACTTTTCATTAGTATACCTTTTTTCCGCTTTTCAAAAGCATACCCCAAAACCTGTTGAAAGCATGGACATCTTCTGTTTGTCGGTTATTTTCATCATATACTTCGAAACCTTTATTTTTCCATAAAAAAATACCACCGTATAAGTTTTTCACATTGGTAAAGCCTTTCTTTAATAGTACTTCTCCAAGATCTTCTGAACGCACTCCTATTGAACAATAAACGACTATAGGTTTATTTTTATCAACATCATCGAGTGCTAAACTTTCTGAGTTAAATCGTTCTCCAATGAACTTTGCATCTTTTATTCGACTTACTTGGAACTCTTCTTTTTTTCTTGAATCAAGCAACAATATATCACTGTTTTTAAGTTCTTCATTTAACTGATCCACACTGATATAGGGTACTGTTTTGTCGTTCAATAGCTTTAGCGTTTGATCAATACTTTTCTGTTGTTGTGCGTTCAAATTAAATAAACTTAAAAATAGAAGATAACAGAGGTAACTTTTTGTTTTCATAGGTATTAATCGAATTTAAGTAAATTCAGTAACATTAAAGATTTAAACAGTTTTTATGAAAACGATTTTTTTAATTGGACTATGTGTTTTTTCTTCGTGCGCTCAAATGAATACGGAAAATGCTATGAATAACAAATCTGAGAATCAGGATGTTTACAGAGAAATGTATAGGCCTCAATTTCATTTCAGCCCTCCTAGTCATTGGATGAATGACCCCAACGGATTGCTTTATGAAAATGGTGTTTATCATTTGTTTTATCAGCATTATCCAGAAGATGTTGTTTGGGGGCCTATGCATTGGGGTCACGCTATTTCAAAAGACTTAATACATTGGGAAAATAAGCCGATAGCCTTATATCCAGATGAGCACGGTTATATATTTTCTGGTTCGGCTGTTTTCGATGAAAACAACACTTCTGGACTGGGAACCAAAGACAATCCTCCTCTAATTGCTGTATTCACATATCACAATCCTAAAAAGGCAAAGTTGCGAATAAATGATTATCAGACCCAGGGTATAGCTTACAGTCTAGACCATGGTATGAACTGGACGATGTACAAGGGGAATCCTGTAATCAGAAATGATGAAAAGATTAGAGACTTTAGAGATCCAAAGGTATTTTGGCATGAAGAGTCGTTATCCTGGATCATGAGTTTAGTAGCTGGAGACCACTTACAACTGTATCGTTCTACAAACTTAATCGATTGGGAATACGCTTCTTCATTTGGTCATAAACAAGGCGCTCATGGCGGGGGATGGGAATGTCCTGACCTCTTTCCTTTAGAAGTTGAGGGTGAAACCCATTGGGTACTGCTTATTAGCATCAACCCTGGTGCTCCTAACGGTGGTAGCGGAACTCAGTATTTTATAGGCGAATTTGACGGTTACACCTTTAGCTCAGAACAAAAAAACTGTCTGTGGATAGACTTGGGTCCAGACAATTATGCAGGGGTGACTTACAACGATGTTCCTAACGAAGAAAGAATCTTTATTGGCTGGATGAGTAATTGGAATTATGCCAACAAAACACCGACCCAAAAATGGAGAAGCTCAATGACGATTCCAAGGGTGCTATCAATCCGAAAAACACCTTATGGCAATAGGCTAGTAAACACTCCTATTAGCAAGCTTGACACCATTTCTAAAATGCAGCCTGTTGCGCTTGACCAAAAAGATGCTAGGCAATTTCATCTTCAAAACGATAGAAATTTAGAAATGATGCAGTCTCGAATTGCATTCGAAACCGAACTTGACTTTGAAATGAAATGGGAAAATGCCGCTGGAAACACACTTCTAATTTCTACAGACAGACAAGAGATTCTGGTTGATCGCTCAAATTCAGGGCGCATAGATTTTGATGATTCTTTCACGACTATTCCAATCAAGGCATCTTTAACTGATCTTCAAAACGAGAAAGTTCATAAAATTGAAGTTTTTGTAGATCATTCCTCGGTGGAGATTTTTATAGATGGAGGATTGGTGTCGCTGACCGTTCAGGTTTTTCCAGAGGAACCCTTTTCTGACTTCAGTTTGAATGCTGATAAAGAGGTGCTTGATTTTAAAGTATATGCTGTAGAACGTGTTTGGGATTAAATTTTAAAAATCCATTTTAGGGTATTTACGAGCTTAATTGTTTAACTTTAAAGCAAAAACTTTAAACTTTATGAAAAAAGATAGACGTTCATTTTTAACTCAAGTTTGTCCAACAGTTGCTTTTGCTTTTTTTGGAGCATCCTTTTTAGAGGCTTGTTCATCAGATAGTTCCTCGGAACCAGATGTACCTGACCCAGGCCAGGGCAATACCGATGACGACGGTTATAGTATCAATGGAAATACGGTAACATTAGATTTGTCAAACTCAAATTTTTCGACTATTTCCACTTCCGGAGGTTTTAAGAATTTATTAGATGCAGGGATCTTGCTACTGAGAGTTTCTTCAAATGAAATACTAGCCTTTGATAATTGTTGTCCCCACGTAGGAACTTCTACGGCTTGGTCTTACGCAAACAATAAATTTACTTGTGGGAATCACGGAAATAGTTATGGGATAGATAATGCTAATGTTGTAAATTGTAATTCTGGTTCGACATCAGGAAATTTAAAGTCTTATAGCACTTCAATTTCTGGAACCACCATGACCGTTACAACATCTTAATTTGTTGAATCATGTTTAAATCGAATAAATCAGTAGTTCTAAAATTGTTTGTCTCAGCATTTTATTTAATTTGTGCCTCTCCTGTTTTGGCTCAGGTTAAATGTGTGGATTGCCCAGAGGTGAACCAAATTTCTCTGGAAGATGATTTATTTTCCGAATTAGAGTCAGAAAATAAAAAAACGGCATTACTGCCATCAAAAATGTTAATTACCCAACGCTTGATATGGGGTAAAAATGGATTGGCAAGAATCACTGGGATTGTTCCACTTACAGAGGAAAATCGACTAAGAGAATTGAAATGGAGAAGAAGAATGCTTAAAACCCATCAGGTTATAGGGTACACTACTTTGGCAGCTATGATTGCTCAAGGCATAATAGGCGGAAAATTATACAATGGAGATTACAGTCTTTACAAGTTACACAAAGACATGGGAAACGCTGTTACAGCCCTTTATTTTACAGGAGCAGGACTTTCACTTTTTGCCCCACCAGCTATTCAATTAAATAAAACTAAAGGACTGAATTCTGCAAGAATGCACAAATGGCTTGCTACAGTCCACTTAAGCGCTATGATTGCGACCCAATATTATTCTGATCGTGATTCTGATATGCACAAAGCAGCGGCTTACACTTTAGTCGGTTCTTATGCTGCTGCGACCTTAGTATTGAGATTTAAATAAAGATATGAAGCTAAAATTGCTCACCTATTGCCTTTTGTTTTTGGGTTTTGTTCAAGTGTTTGGACAAAACGAGAAAAAATTACTACTAGATCAATCTAATAGTTATTTAACTTATGACGCAGAACATTTTACACATAAGTGGTCTGGTAAAAATGAAAAACCAAAAGGCATCTTAGTTCTGGATGAAAATAGAATTCCAAAACAAATTGCAGTCACTGCAGCCTTAACTGATTTCAATAGTCAAAATGCTAATCGAGATGCACATGCTTTAGAAATACTTAACGCCTTAATTCATGCCAACGTGAGGTTTTATAGTAATTCAATCGTTGTTAATGATAATGACATCACCTTTTCAGGTTATATTGAATTGGCGGGTAAAAAAGTAGAAAAGATGATTCCTTTGCGTTTTGAAATTATTGAAAACCAAGTGCAAATTAAAGGAGACTTTGAGTTTAATCTGAGTGATTTCGATATTCCAAGGCCTTCATTTTTGTTGAAAAAAGTAAAGGATGAAATTAAATTATCGGTAAGTCTGAAATTTAAATAATTCTCTTTTAGAGGTTTACATATGCTTAAAAAGTTAAACAAATTTTGTCTGAATTTTAAAGGTATTTTAAATTCGAATATATAAAATTAACTGTGATGAATAAATTACCCTTACTTAGCGGAGATTTTTATCTAGAATCTTATCATAGGTTACTTGAAACGAGCAAGGGTAATCATATTGAACAACAATTTTCTCGTTTTTTGAAGGCATTTAATTGGTCTGACCAATACGATTCATCTGTTTTAAATTTTAAGGATTATCAAGCTTTTGTTTTGACAGATTTGTCTTACAATTTGCTATGGGTAGATCATGGTTTTACGGAAATGACGGGTTATCATTCTCATGATGTTATTGGCAAAAAGCCAACCATGCTGCGCGGCCAAAACACCAAAGATTCGGAAAGAAATTTGTTTCGCAATCTATTATCGACTAACGAGGTGTTTTCTACACGTATAACGAATCACAAAAAATCGGGCCAAGCCTATATTTGTGAAGTTAAAATTGTCCCCTTATTTGATAACAATAATGAATTGACTCATTATATAGCTCTTGAACGAGAGATAGCGGCTTAGTTATACATGCTTTAGCTTTTTTAAAGATCATTGAAAGGCGTATCTTTGGAAAAAAAGCATGAAAAATTTAGTAGTAGCACTAGCTATATTGGCTATGTTCGTTGGTTATTCCCAAGAGAAAAGTATTGACTTAAGCAGCAGTAAACTGCAGTGGGAAGGAAGAGAGCGCTCATCAAAAACTCATTATGGTGGTATCTCTTTTAAATCGGGAGATCTTAAGTTAGAAGGCGCAAAAATTAAAGGCGGTTCTTTTATCGTTGATATGACTACCCTAGATGTACAAGACCTTACGGGAGGCGGAAAATCTAGACTTGAAGGCCACCTTCGTTCAGACGATTTCTTTTCGGTTGAAGCTAATCCCCAAGCCTTCTTAATTTTAAATTCTGTTCTGTCCGATAGCAATGGAATCCAAATTTTACAAGGTGATTTGACCATTAAAGGTAAAACGGCGCCTGTTCAAGTTGAATTTTCAGAGGTTACAACGACTATGGCTGTGGCTAAAATGATATTTGACCGTTCTGTATATGATGTTCGGTTTAGATCTGGCTCATTTTTTGAAAATCTTGGAGATAAGCTGATTTATGATGATATTGCTGTTCAGGTGAATTTAAATTTTTAATAGCCTTCAATGTCCGAAAAGAATACTTATCTAGAATTGAGAAAAAAGCAAGCTGACTTCTTTGCTACCTCCAAAACTTTGGATTGCTCTTTTCGGATTGCACAATTAAAAAAATTAAGGCAAGTTTTACAAACACACGAAAAGAAAGTTCTTGAGGCCTTAAAATTGGATTTACACAAACCCAATTTTGAAGCTTATACTGCTGAGTTTTCCTTTGTTATAGAGGAGCTTAATACAGCTATTAAACAGCTTAAAAGATGGTCCAAGCCAAGAAAAGTTAAAACTGGGCTATTATCTGCTCCTGCCTTTGGAGTCATTCAGCCAGAACCCTATGGCCTTTCACTTCAACTTACTCCTTGGAATTATCCTTTTCAATTGGCAATCGCCCCAGCTTTGGCTGCTTTAGCGGCGGGTAATACAGTAGTATTGAAGCCTAGTGAATTCAGTATAAAGACTTCTGAATTGTTGGCGCAACTAATCAATACTCATTTTGATGAAGCCTATTTTCATGTGGTTTTAGGTGGAGCTGAAACGGCTAAAGCACTACTTGAATTAAAATGGGATCATATTTTCTTTACAGGTAGTACCCAAATTGGAAAAATTGTTGCCAAGGCTGCTGCTGAGCAATTGACTCCTTGTACACTTGAACTTGGAGGAAAATCACCCTGTATTGTTGATGATACGGCTAAAGTAAAACTTGCAGCAAAACGTATTGTTTGGGGTAAGTATATGAACGCAGGTCAAACCTGTATCGCTCCAGATTACGTTTTAGTTGACGTTAAGATTAAAGAGGACCTCATTCTTCATATGTCTAAAGAAATTGAACGATTATATGGGAAAAGCCCGCGAGAAAGCTCAGACTATGGTCGACTCATTCACGCTAGACATGTGGTCCGCATGAAATCGTTTATGGCAGATTCTAAGGTCCGTATCGGTGGAGAACTAGATGAAGAAACACGCTTTGTTGCTCCTACAATAATTGAGGATGTCGATCACAACTCTAAGGCGATGCAAGAGGAAATTTTTGGACCGGTTTTGCCCGTAATCTCTTATGATCGATTTGAGGAGACGGACTATTATTTAAAAAAATATGATAAACCTTTGGCCTTTTATATTTTTTCTGAGAATTCAAAAAGAATTAAAAAATTGGTTCAGAATTACCAATTTGGTGGAGGCTGTGTGAATGACACTATAATGCATATCGCAGAAAAGAACCTTCCTTTTGGTGGTGTTGGTGATAGTGGTATGGGTGCTTATCACGGAAAATTTGGCTTCAGCACCTTTAGTAGAGAAAAGCCTGTCATGTATCGTAGTAATTGGATAGATGTCCCTTTGCGGTATCCTCCTTTTAAAAACAAACTCAGTACGGTTCGAAAATTTATTCGACTTGCTGCTAAGATTTAAGAAAAAAGCACCTCATTTGAGGTGCTTTTTTTAATTTACAAGCTTCCTAAAATCATCGGAGCTCCTGCATCTTCTAATTTTTTAGCAAATGCTTGAATTTCCTGAATCAAAGATTCCAATTCGGGTTGAATATCTGTGAGCATTTCCTTGGCTAGGTTCATGCTATTTATGTGATTTTTTGTCGGCCCATAGGTGGTAGATAGTCCTCTAAATGCCACGCTGAAATGGTTCGAAATTGAAGGTGGATTTCGCTCTCCAATTTCATTTCTAGAAGGACTTCCTTCAATTTGCTTTGATAAACTGGACAGTTTGTTTTCAAGAGATACCAATTCGGCTTTAAAATCTGAAGGCATTTGATGTGTTTGATCTACTGCTTTGTATAATCCCTTCATATAGGTCTCCACTTTTTCAGCTTTGTGACTTAAAATTTCGATAGCGGCTCTAAGTTCGGTAAAGCCTTTTCGATAGCTTTCGTAATCCTTATAACTAATTCCCTTTAAGGTTCCTTCATGTATAGGTTTTAATTCAAAACTTACCTCTTCACCAATATTTGTAAAGTTTCCGTCTTTTTCAACAGATAAGCTTGCCGTGTACGTACCTGGAATTACCATTGGTCCCCTAGAAAACCATCCTCTTGAAGAGCTGTTCGGATTAATCGGTGTTCCACTATCGTGTCTCATGTTCCAAGCCATACGATGACTTCCTTTTCTAGCAGGGGATTTTAAGTGTTTTACGATATGTCCTTCTTGATCTTTAATTGTAAGGTAGACCATTGCAGGCTTTTCGCTGTTTTCTTTGTCTAGTTCGTCATATCCCGGAAAAGGAACGTCTTTATTGCCTTTATTCAGCGCCCCTTCTCGTTTTTCACGTGCTTGTTTGGAGGTTGAATAATTATTATTTAAATAATAGGTAAATACAGCTCCATAATCTGGGTTTTTAGCGATGTAATAGTCGGCTCCTGTATTTCCTAAATTTGATCTAGGCACATACCATTTTGCTGTTCTAGGAGCAAATAGCATGCCTTTATCTGCGTCGGCAGCTTTGTTAATGTCTCTTAGAGGACTGTAATCATCTAATACGTAAAATCCTCGCCCAAAAGAGGCAGCAACAACATCATTTTCCTCTCTTTGTATGGTTATATCTCTAAAACTCATATTTGGAGTCCCTTTCATTTTTTGCCATTTTTGTCCGCCATTAAAGGTGACATAAATACCAAATTCAGTGGCTAAGAACAGTAACTCAGGATTGACGTGATCTTGAACTATTCTCCAGATTAAAGTGTTTTCTGGAATATTGGAGCTCATTGATTTCCATGTTTTTCCTTTGTCTGTACTCTTGTATAAAAAGGGACTAAAATCACCTTCTTTGTGATTATCTAGAGCGACGTATACCGTATTAGCGTCATGCAAATCTGCTCTAATGTCGTTCACGAAACTTCTACCCGGTAAACCGAATTGAGAAACTGGAATTTTCGTCCAAGTTTGACCGTCGTTTTCACTGACGTGCACAAATCCGTCATCTGTACCTGCATAGAGAAGTCCTTTTTGAACAGGAGATTCACTTAGTGAAGTGATGGTATTGTAATTTGACATGGCATTTACATCCCAAGCGTTATCCCAAGATTGCTTCCTGCCCATAATTGGAAGTTCAATACGATTTTCATTACGAGTTAAATCACCTGATATGGGCGTCCAGCTATCTCCTCTATCCTCAGATTTCCACACTCGATAAGAAGCGAAATATATTGTTGAGGCTTTGTGGGGTGAGACAAGTATTGGAGCATCCCAATTAAATCGCTCGTGAGGATCACCTTTTTGAGCTTGCGGTTGCACGTAAACTTGTTCTCCAGTGACTAAATCTACTCGGTGTAATCCGCCTTGTTGTGTTTCGGCATAAATAATATTGTTAAACTCTGGGTCAGTTGCCGATTGATGTCCATCGGCCCCCAAGGTCTTATACCAGTGCTTATTTGAAATCCCCTCTCTCTCGTCAGTAGCGGACGGTCCACCGGCAGAACCATTATCCTGTGTTCCACCAAAAATATGATAGAAAGGTTTAGCATTGTTTACAGCCACTTTGTAAAACTGTGTGAGTGGAAGATTTTTGTGGTATTTCCAATTTTCAGCCAAATCAAAGGATTCGTAAATACCCGCATCCGTTCCAATCATTAAATAATTTGGATCATCTTTTTTAAATGCGATTGCGTGATTGTCAGAGTGTTTTTGACGCTCTTTGAGTTGTGTAAAGTTTTTACCCCCATCCTCAGAGGTTAATACACGCACATTCATGAGGTATAATCTATCGAACTTATGCGGTGAGGCATATAATTCTTGATAATAGTGAGGTCCAGTTCCACCTGATACGGTATTAGACATTTTTGTCCAAGATCCTCCTGCATTTGCCGAGCGAAAGAGACCTCCTTTGGTGCGATCTAGTTCTATTGCGGCATATACTACATCAGGATTTTGAGGTGAGATGGCCAAACCTATTTTCCCCATATTTGAGCGTGGTAAGCCGTTGTGAATTTTAGCCCAGTTTTCTCCGCCATCTGTTGATTTGTAAATAGCGGTACCAGGTCCACCTCCCATATAAGCAGCCACTGTTCTATGTCTATCCCATGTTGCTGCATATAAAACTTGGGGGTTTCTAGGGTCGATTAAGAGGTCTGTAGCACCGGTCCATTCGTTGTTTCCAAGAACTTGCTTCCAGTTGCTACCGCCATCTGTACTTTTGTAGACTCCTCTTTCTCCTCCTTTGCTCCATAAGGGTCCTTGAGCAGCTACCCAAATGGTGTTTGAATTATCTGGATGAACAATGATTTTAGAAATGTGCTCTGACTTATTTAATCCCATATTTTTCCATGATTTACCATCATCGTCTGAGCGATAAATACCATCTCCATAACCTACGTGACGTCCACCTACATTTTCACCACTTCCAACCCATATTGTTGAGGCATTGGACGGATCAATGCTGACGCATCCGGTAGAATAGGATTTTTGATTGTCAAATAATGGAATCCATGTAGTTCCGGCATTTTCGGTTTTCCAAACTCCTGCGGAACCTACCGCCACATACCAATGATTGTCATTGTCTGGATGAATAGCGATATCTGCTATACGTCCTGAAAGAAAAGCAGGTCCAACATTTCTAAATTTAAAGGCGTTGATATTTACGTCTTTTGATAGAGTTACCGCTTTTTTCTTTCGTTGCGCTTGTGCATCTTGGGCGGTTATTCCAAATGCAAGGACAAGCGAAAGCATAAAGTACCAAGTATTTTTCATATGTATTGATTTTAGTATTCTTAAAGATATCTATTTGGATTTAAGCCTCAATATTTGGTTTAACATTTTTTACCCTTGTTGTTTTAAACTAGAATGAGGTCATTTATTCTTTTTTTTTGGTAAATCGTCTGATTTTTCTTTCATTTTGAATGTAAGTAAAGATTTTTGCATTTATGAGAATGATGTTGAATTTTATTCTTTCCTGTCTTTTTGTTTTGTCATTGCAGGGGTATGCACAAGAATCTACAATGGTAAATAATGAAGATTTTGAAAAACAACTCGACACTATAGGAGAATCTATTGAGAATGGAGTAAATCAATTCTTATACAAAAATGGAATTATACCCACTACGATAAGCTATCATCCCAATGGGGAGGTGCTTATTTCCACTCAGTATTTTAAAGAAAACAAGTCGCAGTATATGATTCTTGTTGACGATGTCACCAAAGATGAGCCAAAGGTTGATACGCTGAGTACTTTGAGGCCCAATAGATCAAAATTTTCTGACGACGGCTCATTTATCATTTATAATGAAATTGAGGATAAAGGAAAAAAAGGACAGCAAACCTATTTGAGAAAATATAGTTCTCTAGGTCAAATGAACCAAAAGCGAAATTTAAAACAGGAACTTAACCTGGGAAGCCTATATTATTTCTCGATGGACAAGGACGGAATCTTTTATTACTACGCGTTTTTTGGCAGTAGTAGTGATAAAAATGGAATTTATGCATCATTGTGTTCTTCAGAGCCATGCACCGGTGCTATTCCAATTTACTTAGACACTGAAGAATTGATTTACTTTTCTCCTTTGCGAATAGGTAGAAATATGTTGCTTATGGCCGTACAAGGCAAAAACGATGCTCGACTTAATGGAATTTATTTTGCCCGGTATCGAAATGGTAGATGGCGATTGCCCTTAAAGATCCAGGGTCTTCGATACGGATACAGCTTTGACTTTGTAAATGATAATATCATTTCTTATAAAGAGGCGGTAACGGGAAATGTAATCTTTGTTCGACTCGATGAAATTCTCAAGGCATTTCCTCAAGATGCTGCCGAACGGATAAGAAATCCACTAAATTTAAATCAGTAAGCTTTTAAGTTTTGTTTTTCTGAAGTATTTTAGTGTTTGTGAAAAAGAAAACTATCTCTGCAAACTTATGTGTTGCTTTATTTGCTGTGATCATAGGTGCACATTCTCTTGAGCACGGGTTTTCAGTAGATAGTGAATGTTTGGTTTGTCAACTTTTCTCTTCCCAGACCAAAGGGGTTTATCCTTCAACCGAATTGTTTCTGGTTATTTCTCCAGAAGAAGACGTTTTAGCACATGATCTTAATGGTCTATATCAGTTTTCCTATCACACATTATTACATTTTCTAAACTTAACTGATCGAGGACCTCCAGTAAAAGCTTAGTTCTCTGCCCCAAATCTAATTTCAAATTTTTCAAATTTTAAAACATATTCAAAATGAAATCAAATTTTAAATACCTCGTTATGGGGTTATTCGCTGTCGTTCTTATTTCATGTTCAAAAGACGACGACAGTCCTGAACCAATTAATGAAGAAGAGGTAATCACAACTATGACTGTTGTACTTAATCCGGGAAATATTACCCTACAGTCTCAAGATTTAGACGGTGATGGGCCAAACGCACCAAGTGTTACTGTAAGTGGTAATTTAAGTGCAAATACAACATATAGTGGCTCTATAACCTTTTTAAATGAACTTGAAAGTCCTGCAGAAAATATTACAGAAGAAGTTGAAGAGGAAGATGACGAGCATCAAGTGATATTTGTTTCTTCTGGAGTTAGTTTATCTGTTTCAGGTTTAAATACAGATGGTGACGGCTTTCCTTTAGGAACTGAATTTAGTTTGAGTACGGTCGATGCTGGATCAGGTACTTTAAGAATCGTCTTGCGTCATGAGCCTACTAAGCCAAATGATGGCACCCTCACTGGTGCAGGAGGATCAACTGATATCGATGTCAGCTTTAATTTAACAGTTGAATAGAAAATTCAATAATATACTTTATAAGAAAGCACCTTTTTTAGGTGCTTTTTTTTGTCATATGTGTCACTTTCATAGCCAAGATAATAAGCAAAGGAACGGCCGTAATCGCATTGGCATAAATTACCGCGAGATCTTGAATTGAGAGTCCGTGTATGAACCAACAAATGGTTCCACAAAACATAAGCCCAAAGGTCATAAGACTCAAGCTTTTGGTATCACCAGTACGAATTGTTTTTAGTGCCTGTGGCAAGAAGGCTGAAGTAGTTAAGATTGCTGCGATAAATCCGAAATTCATATCCAAAAAAGATGAAGGGGTTCTTCTTTCAAATATCGGATATTCTTATGGGATTAAAATATAGGAGTGGGATTATTGGAATGTCAACAAATTTATGCTTAATTTTTTACCAACTAAGACTGACTAAATAAATGATTCCATTACTAACGAACGCTCAAAACCATCTGGAGCGTAATTGTGTACGATTTGAAGAAGAGGTATTCACTTATAGTGATTTGTTGAGTCGTTCTCATACCATTGCTTCTTTTTTGTTGAATGGTCAATCCCATTTAAATGGAGCTCGGATTGCTTATCTAGTGAACCCTGGTTTTGATTATGTCTCAATTCAATGGGGTATTTGGCGGGCAGGAGGAATCGCTGTTCCGTTATGTGTTAAGCACCCCGTTCCTTCACTGAGTTATGTCTTAAGTGATACTTACGCATCTCATTTAATTTATAGCGCTGATTTTAAGCTCAAAATTCAAGAGCTTGAAACGCTTCACAAAGATATTCCAATGGTGCATGTAGCCAATTTAAACGCTGAGCTTTGTGAGTTGCCTGAGTTGCATTTAGATGAAGACGCCTTAATTCTTTACACTAGTGGTACTACTGGAAACCCTAAGGGAGTCGTTTTATCACACTCCAACTTAAATGCGCAAATCACTGCGCTCATTGAGGCTTGGAAATGGTCGAAAAAAGATGCTATTCTCAACGTTTTACCCTTACATCATATTCACGGCATTGTAAATGCAATGCTGTGCCCCTTGTATATCGGTGCTGAAGTTGTTTTTGTAGATCGATTTACGCCAAAGAATGTTTTTTCTGCTTTTCTAAGTGGTCAGATTAATTTATTTATGGCTGTGCCTACCATTTATTACAAATTAATTTCTTTTTTTGAAGAATTATCGTCTAAAGAGCAAGAGGATATAAGTGCTGTTTTAAAGCAGTTTCGTTTGATGGTTTCTGGTTCGGCCGCCTTGCCTGTTTCTGTGCTTGAAAAATGGAAAAAAATTAGTTCGTATACTTTACTTGAGCGCTATGGAATGACCGAAATAGGAATGGCCATAAGTAATCCTTATGATGGGGAACGAAGACCAGGACATATAGGTCAGCCCCTGCCTGGGGTTTCTGTAAAAATTGTTCAAGAAAATGGTGAAGAGGTTGTGCCCGGAGCTCAAGGTGAGATTTTGGTTAAGGGAACAACTGTTTTTTCTAGATATTGGAATAAGGAAGAGGCAACCTCAAAAGGATTTACCCAAGACGGATGGTTTAAAACGGGTGATATGGCTGTTTTTGACAAGGGTTATTTTCGCATTTTAGGTAGAAATTCAGTGGATATTATTAAATCTGGAGGCTATAAAATCTCTGCATTGGAGATTGAAGAAGTACTTCGAAAACATCAGGGAATCAACGAGTGTGCTGTAGTTGGAATTCCCGATGATGAGTGGGGTGAACTAATTGCGGCGAGTCTGATCTTAGAAAAAGAGACTGAAATTGATTTGAAAGATCTAGACAATTGGTTGAGGTCTCGCATACCTTCTTATAAATTACCGAGACATTATATTTTTCAGGAGGATTTACCTCGCAATGTTTTAGGTAAGGTCACAAAGAATGTCTTAAAACAAATTATAAAGGATCAAATTACATAGGAAATGAAAATTTACGGCGTAGGATTATTGGCTTTTTGTTTTTTGGTAGGAAAACTTCTTGGACTAGGTTTGGGAAGGCTCATTAATCTCAGTAATGACGTTGGAGGTGTTGGTTTTGCTATGTTGCTGCTCATTGTGCTCAGCGGCTATATGCGAAAAAAACAATGGATTGACGAAAAGGAAATCACAGGCATCACATTTTGGAGTGCGATGTACATTCCCGTTATTATCGCCATGGCAGCAAGCTTAAATGCAAAGGCTGCCTATTCGGCGGGATGGTTAGCGATTACAGCTGGCGCATTGACCACTCTGGTTGGATTTATTTTGGTTCCTTTAATTGCTAAAATTGGCTCTGCCCCAGAACATATAGAAGAAGATGGAAGTAATTGATCAATTATTGGCAAAAAACGGTTTGATCTTCGCCTTTTTATTGGTGGGATTACTGATTTATTTTTCCTATGCTATTTCTAAACACCTTTTTAACGGAAGGATTCCAGGAGTTGCTATTGCCGTTTTGTCCGCTCTAGTGTTGGCTTTTTTTGGAGGAGAAAAGGGAATAGCAGACTATCCTATTTTTGCTGGTTTAGCGATTTTGGGCAGTTCGATGTTTAGAGATTTTACAGTTGTGGCTACGGCTATGGGAGCACAATTGTCAAAAATTAAAGCTGCTGGTGCTGCAGGAGTTGTAGCGCTTTTTGCAGGGGTGATTGTCACATTTTATGTTGGGGCCATATTGGCTTATTTTATGGGGTATACCGATGTTAAAAGTATGGCCACTATAGGTGCAGGAGCTTGTACCTATATCGTTGGCCCTGTGACAGGATCTGCATTAGGTGTAAGTTCTGATGTCATTGCCATTTCAATAGCTGCAGGGGTTGTAAAGACTATTGTTGCTACTATTGGCACTCCTCTTTTGGCAAAATACATGAAATTAGATAATGCCAAAACTGCTTTGGTTTTTGGAGGACTCATTGGAACTACAAGTGGAGTCACAGCAGGATTGGCTGCTACCAATCCAAAGCTAGTGCCTTATGGTGCATTTACGGCTACCTTTTATACGGGATTAGGGTGCTTGTTATGCCCCTCAATATTATTTATTACATTAACATGGTTTTTTTAAAGAACAACATATGAATTCAAGACGAAAATTTATAGGTAAGATTGCAGGTGCATCTGCCCTATTATCAAGTACAACATCAGTAAAGGCTAGTATTGATTTACTGGCTCAACCTGTGCTTCCCAGCTTAGAAGGACGTAAAATTCTTTTTACCTATGGAGGCTGGGATGGTCACGAGCCCAAAAAATTTAGAGATTATTTAAGTCCTTGGTTAAAAGAAGAAGGTGCTGAGGTATTATTGTTTGACAATCTCGATTGTTATGCCGACGAGTCTTTGATGAAAGAAATCGATTTGGTGATACAAGTTTTTACCATGTCAGAAATTACAAGAGAACAAGAAAAGGGCCTGCTAAAGGCGATTAAAGAAAACGGAACAGGCATGGCTGGATGGCACGGTGGTATGGGTGATGCATTTCGTGTAAACGTCGAGTACCAATACATGGTAGGTGGTCAATGGGTGTCTCATCCAGGTGGAAATATTGATTATAAAGTTTCTATTAGTTCTAAAGACGATCCTATTACCAGAGGCTTAAGTGATTTTGAGATGACCTCTGAGCAGTATTATATGCATATAGACCCTAACTGTAATGTCTTGGCTACTACTCGTTTTAATGGAGAACATGACCCTTGGATTAACGGTTGTACTATGCCCGTTATATGGAAAAAATCCTATGGTAAAGGCCGCATATTTTTCACCTCTTTAGGGCATAATTTAGCGCACGTTATCGATCAGCCTTCGGGAATGACTATTATCAAACGTGGAATTCAGTGGGCGAGTGCGAGTAAATATTTGCCTATGGAATCGTGGGTTACTCCTAAATACTAGAAGTTGTTGTGATTCGCCCTTATTTACTTTCTGAAACCAATTTTGAATTTCTTCAGAAGCACAAATATGAATTGGCCATTTTACCCTGGGGTGCTACTGAGGCTCATAACTTTCATTTGCCTTATGGCACGGATAATTATCAAGTAGAAGCTATAGCCGAGGAATCTGCTCGATTGGCCTGGGAAAATGATGTCAATCTTGTTGTGCTGCCTAATATCCCATTCGGGGTTAATACGGGGCAGTCAGACATTTATTTAGACATGAATCTAAATCCAAGTACACAGCTCATTATTTTAAAGGATTTAATTACAGTCTTAAATCGACAAGGGTTAAAAAAGCTTATTCTTTTGAATGGTCACGGAGGAAATAATTTTAAGCCTCTGCTTAGAGAATTAGGCTATGAATTTCCCGAAATGTTTTTGAGCTTGTGTAATTGGTTTCAAGTTCCTGATAAGACCTTGTATTTTGAAAATCCAGGAGATCATGCCGATGAGATGGAGACTAGTCTGATGCTCCATCTAAACGCTGATTTAATTCTTGACCCCAGTAAATGGGGCAGTGGAAAATCAAAAAAGCATCGAGTGGATGCCATTTCTTCATCTTGGGCGTGGTCAGAGCGCAAGTGGTCTAAGGTAACCGAAGATACAGGAGTTGGAGATCCTTCAAAATCAAGCGAAGAAAAAGGTTCTGAAATGTTTACAGCACTGACCAAAAAATTGGCTGGTTTTTATGCTGAGGTTGACGCTTTAAACCTAGAAGATCAGTATACAGATTAGGCTTATTTCAAGAGTTCTGCATAGCGCTTAGCCATGGCTTCTAAATCGATACCAAGAACGTTTTTATGGGTATCGAGCACCTGTTGTTTCAATGACTCATCTAGACGATCAAATCCGATTTGAGCACCTAATACAAATCCTGTAATTGCTGCTACTGTATCGTTGTCTCTTCCGTAGTTAACTGCAAATTCAACACCTTTATTAAAATCTCCTTCTGCGAAGGCTAGACTGGCAATTAATATTTGCCATATTTCTGCGGCGTGAAATGCTATTGCTCTTTGATTTGTGTCTAGAAAACGATACATCTCTTTTTGAATGATCCAGTCTTTTAATTCGTAATGATAATTTTTAGGAATTGAACGAATTAGACTTTGGTAAGCTGCACTGCCTGTGCTAGGAATTTCTTGAAGTCTTGCATTTCGGGCATTATTCTTTGTATTAAGAAGAATATCTTGAGCAATTCGACCTACTAGTCTTGAATCTTGAAATCGCATAGGGTCGATGAAATAAAGGCTGTTTAATAGACTGTCTGCACTGTGAATTCTAAAGGCATTAAACGATAAACTCGAAACGAGCCCGCTGATGTCTTTGGCATAGCCTTGGTCAAAAAGCGCATGCTGATAAGCTTTTATATAGGCTTCATCAGCTGAATTTGAAACTAGGGCTAATGTTGAACTGTACAACATTCCTGCGCACGACATTTCACCTCCGTAGAAGCGGTCTTTGGCTAGCGTATACTCTTCTGGCCCTTTTATATAGGCACGACTGACTCTAGCCCATTCTTTAATCCAATCAATTTGCTCGATAGGATGTTCGATATCATCAATGGAACTACTGTAACTTTTTTGCTTTAGCAGCTCTAGACTTTTTTCGTAATAACTATTAATGAAGGTTGAAAAATTAAGTGCGTTCGGTTTGAAATTTTCAAAATAGTTTAGCATTAAAAGCTTCCATCTAGTGTCGTCTGTGCTTGATCCTGCCGGTAGATTATGGTCCCAAGTTCCCTCTGGCGACTGAATGCGAATCGTGGGAGTTAAGGTGCTAATGTATCCATAGGTTTTGTAAATTTCTTCTCTGTTCCACATTTCAGTACTTGCTCCCATAGCATCACCAATGGCAGATCCTACAAGGGCACCGAGAATTTGATCATAATTCAAAGCGCTTGTATTAATCTCTTTCTTTAGTCTACTTGGTTCGGGAATAAGTAGTTGATTTTCCTTCTTGCTTTTACACGATATGAGCAGAACTAGTCCGATACTTAAAAGCAATTTTTTATGTAGTGATGAGGTCATAAGCGATGTCTAGTAATTCTTTTTTTTCTTTAATGCTTCGTTCTAATGGGAGTTGTGCTAGTCCGATTAGTCTTCTGCTGATTTCTATTCCAGCAATTTTTCGAACTAAGAGTTTATCGGCATAAGCTTTATAATGCTCTAGAATGTTGCTAAGGTGTTCTATAGAAGATGAAGCCATAATAAAGTGAGCGCCCATTACACCGAGGTCGAATTCAGCGAATCCTTTAAAACTGAACTCAGGGTCAATGATGTACGTCTTTTGATTGACAGAGAGCCAACTTCCTGGATAGTAGTCTCCATGGATTAGGGTATTTCCTGTGTCTGATAAGTATAGGGCTCCTATTTCATCTACGTTTTTTTGCAGGCTTAGATTGTGTTTAAAGGGTTTGGCCAGTGCCGCTAATCCCTCTTGAATATCATTTAAGTCGAAACCGTTTTCTACAAAAGGCAGTGCAAATATGTGTTGGTGATTAAGCGCCTTGAGCTCTTTGTTTTTAGGAAAAGTGTTAAGGGGCTCTGTTTGATGAATATCTCTAGCATAAGTGCAAAGTGGAGAAATTAACTTTTGTATTTCACTGTTGTTTTTATAAATAGAAGTACAATCTGTTGCTGAACCAAGATCAGACAAAATTAGCAGGTGATTCTCAGGCTCATAAGCTAATATTTTTGGAAGGTAATGGCGTTCACCTTGAAGGCTTAATGCTCTATAGAAACTGTATTCTGTATGTATGCGATCTAATGGAGCTTCAATGTCTTGATATTTCTGTACAAAGGGTCTGGATTGTTTTAATATGAATGATTGTCTGTCTGTTTTAATTCTCAATACGACATTCATATTGCCTTCACCAGCTATATCTGAAGAAAGAAGGTGTTCATCGTCACTTAACACTTTTTGAACTACAGTGAGGTTTTCAATAAGATCTAACGGAGTGTTTTTGTCTATAAAAGTGAGCATACTTGCAAGGGTTAAGAAACGATTCCTTCAAATATAAGCGCTAATTTTTTAGTCAATCACAAGTCTTGACAACTTCTGTTTTTTGTGACTTTTCTTGTCCTTAAAGTGCTTTAAAACAAAAAATTATGCAATTCATCGAAAATAATTGTCTTATGTCGAAAATAGTTGTATAATTGCTTAATGATTAAATCAAAAAAACCGGCCATAACCTCTCTTTTCCTAATGACAGGATTAATGATGATGACAGTGTTTTCATTTTTAGTTTGTTATGCGATGGTAAAACCTTGGATGTTTTTGTTTTTTTAATTGGCCCAAATCTTACCGATAACCAAAAAGTATGAGAAAAAATTATTTACAAAACCTAATGTCCGAGGTTTTTTCTTTCGCAATGAACTTGAAAATGACTCCATTTTACATGAGAAAGAGAGAATTTGAAACTATTCGACTAGGGAATGATATATTTCTATTGTTTTATCCTGGAACAAAAGAGGAAGAAAACAATTTCAGAATTTCCAAAATTGGTTCACGTGGATCTGTGAATTTAATGCTCTATGACAATACTGAAAATTGGTATAATAGCATCAAAGCCTTAGAGCTTCATTGAGTATTTTTTAAAGCGATGTCAGTACAGTATAGTAAACCACAGTTATCTTAACGTTTTACGTTGAGATGTTTCAGATTCTTAATTTATTCTGTCAATCTAATTTTTAGATTAAATATGTTGTTTTGTTAGTAGAATCTGTGGTGAAAATCCACGCTATTTAGCGTGGATTTTTTTATTTCATCAAGGGACACAAATCTTTTGTATTTTAGATTACAACTCACTTATTCTTAACAATAAGTCAATAACTAAAGATCATGAATTCACACAGAAAACTTAGAATGGGTATGATAGGTGGTGGAGAGGGTTCTTTTATAGGAGGAGTGCATCGAATTGCCGCTTTTCTAGATGGTCAAATTGAATTGGTTTGTGGAGCATTTAATAAAGATGCTGAAAAAAGCAAAAGATCAGGTCATAGTTTATTCTTGCCAGAAAGTCGAGTATACGCCAATTACGACGATATGCTCAAGGGTGAAGCCCAATTAAACGAGCAAGAACGAATGGACTTTGTCGCTATTGTAACGCCTAATGTAGCGCACTACGATCCTGCAATGAAAGCACTGAATCTCGGGTTTCCAGTAGTCATCGACAAACCACTGGCCTTCAACTTGGAAGAAGCCATTTCTTTAAAGGCTAAAGTTGCAGAAACCGAACTTCCATTTGGAGTGACTTATACCTATAGTGCTTACCCTATGATTAAACAGGCTAGGGCTATGGTCAAAAATGGAGCTTTGGGAAAAATACACAAGGTTCTTGTAGAATATCCTCAAGGATGGTTGACTCAAAAATTAGAAGATACCGGACAAAAACAAGCAGCATGGAGGACGAATCCAGATGAAGCAGGTATTTCTAATTGTTTTGGAGATATTGGGACACATGCTGCCCATCTTGCAGAATATGTAAGTGGTTTAAAAATTACTGAAGTGCTATCAGAAATTAGACCTACAATGTCGGGAAGATTATTAGATGATGACGCGAATGTGCTTTTACACTTTGAGAATGGTGCGAATGGAGTTTTAATGGCTTCTCAGGTTGCTAATGGCGAAGAGAATAATTTAAAAATCCGAGTTTTTGGTGATCAAGGAGGATTGGAATGGAAGCAGGAAGACCTCAATAGCCTCCTTGTTCGAGACCATGGAAATCCGGATAAAATTTACAGAACAGGAGCCGATCGTGGGGGCTATCTCACAGACGAAGCGATGCTACATACAAGAACTCCTTCTGGGCATCCTGAAGGCTATCTTGAAGCCTTCGCAAATATTTATCGAAATTATGCGCTAGCTGTGCGCAAATATAAATTTGGTGAAGCTTACGATGAAGAAAAACTTGATTTTCCAACTGTTGATGACGGTGTTAAAGGTATGGCTTTAGTCAAAGCTGTAGTGTCTTCAACCGCAAAAGGTAATCAATGGGTAAGTACTAGCTTCTAAAACTTGAAAAGATGAAATTACAGTTGAGAATATTAGGGATAATGATCTTGAGCGTAGGTGTAATTTATGCACAAGAACAATACGATATTCACATCAAGGATGGAACGATATACAACGGTTCTGGTGCAGCTTCATTTGTAGGGGATGTTCTTATTTCTAAACAGCGGATTACTTATGTAGGCCCATCGATTGAGGTTAAAGCTAAAAAGGTAGTTGATGCCTCTGGCAAAGCCGTAGCTCCTGGATTTATAAATATGTTGAGTTGGGGTTATAGTTCACTCGACAAAGACGGCCGTTCTTTATCAGATATCAAACAAGGGGTAACTCTTGAAGTTTTTGGTGAAGGTAGGTCTGCAGGACCATCAGGTTCTAAAGACGGGGGAGATTATATCTCCTTTGGTCAGGCAATGCAAAAGCTAGAAGATCAAGGAATTTCAACTAATGTTGCTTCATTTTTGGGAGCGGCCACAGTGAGGGTTCAAACAGTGGGATATGACAATATAAAGGCGACTGACGAGGAGTTTCTCGAGATGGATCAAATTGTTGAGGAGTCCATGCTAGAAGGTGCTATGGGAATTGGATCCTCATTAATTTATGCACCAGGTGATTTTGCAGATACCGAAGAGTTGATCAGAATTTCTTCTACGGCTTCTAAATATGGAGGCATGTATATCTCGCATATGCGCGATGAAGGTAGAAATGTGATGCAAGCTTTGGAAGAGTTATTAGAGATTGCAGAAAAAGCTGATATAGCCGCCGAAATTTATCACCTTAAAGCATCGCGTCCTGCTAATTGGCATCTCTTGGATACTGTTATTGAACGAGTGGAACAGGCCAGAGAGAAAGGGTTACAGATTACAGCTGACATGTATACTTATAATGCCAGCAGCACAGGGCTCACAGGAGTGATTCCAACATGGGTGCAAGCTGGAGGTCACAGGGCTTGGATGAATAGGATGCGAGAAGATAAGCCTAGAAAGCGTTTGATAAAGGATATAGAAGCAGAGCTGACTATGCAACCCGCAGACGGAATTCTCATGGTAGGATTTAATAAAGATTCTCTAGCTCAAATTTATAGAGGCAAGACTATTGCTCAAAGTGCGCTTATGAGAGGACAGTCTGAAGCTGAAACCATCATCGATTTAATGCTTGAAGATGATAGTCGGATTCAATGCATTTATTTCAGTATGAGTGAAGAAAATATTCAGCAAAAAATACAAATCCCATGGATGAGCTTTTGTTCGGACGCAGGTTCTTATACCTCTTTTGACGGAGATTTTCGCACTCACCCACGAGCTTTTGGCAGCTTTATCCGCGTACTTGGAAAGTACACTCGCGATTTAGGATTGCTATCACTTGAAGAAGCCATTTATAAACTTAGTGGGTTCCCAGCAACTAATCTTAAACTTAAAGATCGTGGATTCTTGTATGAAGGTTATTACGCAGACCTTGTGGTTTTTGATCCTGAACAAGTACAAGATCATGCCACTTTTAATGATCCTTTACAATTTGCCACTGGTATGGAATACGTTTTAGTCAATGGATTAATGGTCTTAGAAGAAGGTGAACACACAAATGAATTTCCAGGTCAATTTGTGAAAGGTCCTGGTTATCAGGATTAAACAAAATAGGTATTGACCATTTTTGTTTAATTTTAATAAATATTAAATAATAACCCTCTTTTTTTCTAAAATATTTAAATTTTCTTTTCTATATTGCATTATTCTTAATTGGCAGCTAGGATTGAAAGATCCTAGGTGATTTATCATTTGTGTTTTCGGATAGCGGGTGTATTGATTATTCAATCACCCGTTTTTTTATGGGCAAGCTCCTTTTTCATAATATCGCACACCATTTGCTTGTGCTTCACACGCATTTCCATAGGTTGTTGAATCACAGCCACAAACGGGGTCATATATTTCTGGACAAACGATTAAAGCCTGATCGTATTCTGATATGCAATTCATATTTTCAAATGAAAAGAACCAATCGTATACCATTTCGTCATCAATGGCTTCTTCATCCCAGTCTACACTGAGAAATTTTGGGTAACCATAGGTGAGGTCATATCGAATTTGAAAATAATCAGCTTCATTTATTGCTCTTGAAAGGAAAACGTAAATCTCATTGATAGTTTTTGGTTCTGGCTCGCAGTCTGTATTGTATTCACAGTATAATTCACTTGTTAGGCAACCCCAATCGGCCACTACAGACGTCTGATTGTCAACTAAGTGTTTGGCTTCAAATATTCCTATAAACCCTGTACTACGCTCTATAAATTGATAGGATGAAACTGCTGTTTTGTTCCATTGATTCATCGCAGTTTCGAGTTCGTTTTCGGCTTGCAATTTATAGCTGTCGTCGTTTATACAGGAGGCTATAAAAAGCACATAAAGTGAGCCTAAAAAAAGTTTAAGATTTGGTTTCATAAGATTTATTTAAGTTGGAGTTTGAAAGTCCAATAAGATTAATAGCAATCCAATAGGTTGAAAGTATCAAAAAAGAAGAAAATTTGTAATTGTGTACGAATTTTGAATAGGCTAAAATAGTATCCGAAAGCATAAAAAATAAGGCTCCTGCGAAAAGCAGTCTAGCTTTCTTGTCTTTATCTTGAAAATAGTATATTGTCGATTGAGCACTCATGCTGGATATGATTAACACATAGGCCATTACGGGATAAACGAACTTATTTAAATTGGAATATAAGCCGTAGAATATAATTGCTCCTATACTCCAAAATATGAAGTAAATCCAGACCTTTTGTTTGCCGTTGTAGTTGCGCAACAAACCAATTAAAAAAAAGGTATGTGCTAAAAAAAAGGAAATTAGACCAAAGACAAAGTAATCTTGATTTAAGAGTAAGAGATCTCCAAAAAAACAAAATAACAAGCCTACTACAATAAGTTTATTAAGTATAGAGGAACTATTCATTGAGGCCATTAAAATAACCATAGTCGTCGTTAGACCTTTACTGACTCCGTAGATAAGGGCATTATAATTCTCAAAAATAATCGCCGTTAAAGCGGCAATTCCAACACATATAAGTAAGACTTTGTTCTTGTTAAGTATAGAAGATAAAATCATTATTGCTATGCTGTTTCAGCGTAAAATTATTGAAATATACAGTACTAATTCAATTGATTTGACGTTTACTCATTATAGATTTGGGAAATGACCACTACTTACAAACAAAAAATATACCTGCCGAGAGAGGTGCTACTTCTCAGTGCTTTATATCTTATCGATTTTAAAAAGACGGATACTACAGCTGTAGATTTTATTAAAGAAGATCCCTTAATCGGACATTGGGTTAAGGTGAAATACCTAAATCTTTACGCTCAGATTAGTAGGCAAGAGAATTTTGAACTTTTTCTTTCTCAACATTTTCAAAGAAGTGTTTCTTATTTTTCTGAAAATGAAAAAGAGACGTTTTTGATTCACTTAGCAAAGATTGCCTCCAAAAAAAACTTAGATAATAAAATAGTAAGTCGTTTGCTCCGAGTTGCCAAAGCTGCAGACTACAGTTATGCAGATGTTGAGCGAATTTTAAGGAATTCTGTTTCTCAGAAAAAAACAGATCAAAAAAGTGAACTGAATTTTGGAATAGGTTGCTTATTGGTATTGGCCTATCCCGATATTTTAGATCAAAAGCCTTTACATTTCTTTGAAAACTTGAACCCTTATGAGCTAAAGAACAATATTTTTAAAGCTCATCACTTTGTAGGAAATCAATCTTTTTTAGAAATTACACAAAACTTGAAACAACGACTTAGGATATTATCTTCTGTCCAAAAATCAGAACTCTTAAGAGGCTTAATTGCAATTTATGCTGCCGACTATTCGCTTAAAGAGCCTTACACTCCAAAACTTTTAAATTTCAAAACCCAATTGTTTCATTTTTTAGAGGTCAATGAATCTGAAATAAAAACCGCAGTAGTGGAAGTATTGGCAGACAAAGAAGCCAAAGCAAAATACTCATATCAGTATAGCGCTTTATTAAGAGTAATTGACAAAGAAACCTTTTATTGTGAAATAAAAGAACTAAAGTTTAATGCTCCTTTTTACGATTGGGCTAATGCTGCTTTGTTTACTGCAATTCAATCCTTTAAAAAAGAAGGGAATGTAGTTCACGCAGAGCGAAAACTTGAGCGAAGCTAATTATAGAGAAACTCAAAGAAAGAAATACTGTTTCCTAGTTCAGTAAGATTTAAAATGTAGCATATTTCTGAGGTGTCCGAAAAATCGAGACCTCCTTTAGCGATAGATTCGTTGTAATACCTGCCATCAATACCATTATAGGTATTGCCTAGATCTATAGCTTCAGACCAAATTTCTTGTAGCTCTTCACTTAGAAAAAAATCCAATGCTATTTTTTGATCAGATCTAAAGCCAGGACTACCATTGTTAAGGGTATTTCCATCTGGTATTTTGTGATAGGTTGTATGCTGATGAACATAATTAAGCGCTTTGTCAGAGGTAACTTCTTCATTCCAGTTAGAATGTTGCACAATATGAATCGAATTTTTGGTATCTATTTCTCGATGCTTATTTCGAATCAATTCTACTAAGGCTGCAGAGAAATCCGATTGACCAGCTTCAGCAATCCAGATACTACCATTGTTTTCAAGGGTGACCAAAGCCTTAGTATAGGTTTCGTTTAATGCTTTGTCAAAATCGCCGTGCGCATCTGACCAAGTTTGAAATGCTTTGTTAAGTAATTTCTCAGGAGGTACATACAAACCTTCTTGTGTGCCATAGGCTCCAGTAACTAAGTGAAAATTTAAATCTTTGAAGGCTGATAAAGAGAGTAGACTTCTAAAAGCTGCCATAGAATGTAAATCATCAACATCAGTTTTACAATCATAATGCGCTAAAAGAAGATCTTTGTGCACATCAAAGCCTGACGCATTTTCTTTATTAGTGGAACAAGAGAAAAGTAGGCTTAGGATTAAACCAAGGCCATATAGCTTGAAATATTTATTGATAAATTCTGACATAGTCGACTTCCATTAGTTGGTTGGAGAAATTCGCTGGAACTTCACCTCCTAAGTTACCACCAATAGCTATGTTTAGCAAGAGATAATGTGGATTATCAAATGGGTTACTGACCTCATTAGGTAATTCTAAAAAAACCTGATTATCTAACAATATTTGCATTTTAGTTTCATCCCATATTAAAGAATACAAATGAAATGAAGAGGAGCTATCCGCGATATAGGTGGTTGTTCCTTGAGTTTGATATTCCCCAGTTTGCGTGTTGCCCCAATGAAAATAGCCATAGGAACGGGTTTTGTCCCATCCATTTTGTTCCATGATATCGATCTCTCCACAAGCAGGCCATCCTACACTCCCTTTAGAGTCACCAAAATAATTTCCGGGTTCATTAATATTAGAACCTAGGGTCCAGATTGCGGGCCATGTCCCTGCCCCAGAAGGTAATTTGGCACGTACATCTATACGGCCGTATTTAAAGTCAAATTTTGAGTTAAGACGAGCAGAGGTATAATTTTTAGTAGTGTTTTGTGTGGTGTAGGTTTCCTTTCTGGCTACGATTTTCAAGGTTCCATTACTTACATAAGTGGTATTTTCTTTATCTACGTAATGCTGGAGTTCACCATTATACCAACTGCCACCATTAGGGGCAAAGGTTTGGTGATGCCATTTACTGTTATCTGGTCTACCTTCATAATCGAATTCATCGCTCCATATGAGTTCTAAATTGGGATCTCCGCCACCGTCGCCTTCACCATCGCCATTACCGTTATCTCCATAAAAGTAGATGTTGTCTAGATATATAGTGCTAGTACCTGAAGGTTGGGCTACGATTATATATTGAGCAAGATTTTTTCGGGAGGTTAAACCGATGAAATCATCTAAGGAGAGATCAATGCTTTGCCAGTTATTTTTGGTTGTATTTTCTATCACGATTTCGTGTTCGGTATCATCTGCATTACCGACCCCATCATACACTCCGTTTGCACCAAAGTCTACCAGTTTAAATCGAATAGCGTTTGTATCAGCAGTCCAATAGTCAAAATGTATATGTGTTTTCGCATTGGCATTGATTTGTTGATTGATAGTTTCAATTCCGACAAAATTTAAGTCGAAATAACGCAGTGTTTGATTATTTGAGATGTTGACAAATTCAAAATTTGATTGAGACCAGTCAGTTCTAAAGGTGTCTACAGTAACGTTATTGAAGTGATTGCTAAAGATTGAAATGACCTCAGATGCATCGTGAATTGGTGTAGGTGCTCCTACAAGCGGCACATCGCCCAGAACGGGACACCCATCTTGATTTACTTGTGTTCCTGCAGATGTATTTGGACAGGAGTCGTCTCGATCAGGAACACCGTCTAAATCGCTGTCTTTAAGTTGAAAGTTAGCACTGAGTTGGTACTCTTTGTCAATAGATATTTCGATTGGGTTTTCACCGCTGTTCAAATCTCCTGTCCATGATTGGAATTCCCAATCATTTGCGGCTACTGCTGTTAGTCTTACTTCGGTTTCAAAATCGTATTGCGCAGGCTGACTGATTACTTGTTCGTTTACTGTTCCTTCACCTGTAATTGTTAAGCTGAGGTTGTATTGTTTGCGAATGAAAATGGCGGTGATTTCTTTGGCCTCTGTTAAATTAATCGTTACGGGGTTTTCACTAGATTCTATTCCACCAGTCCATTGTTCAAATTCCCATCCTGATGCAGGAGTAGCGCTCAGTTCAACTTGTGAACCTATTTCGTATGTTTTTCCGCTATTTAGGAGCTTTTGATCTATGCTTCCCTCTCCGGTCACACTTACGGTTAATTCAAATTGTTTTTTGACAAAATTGGCTTGGAGTTGCAAGTTTTGTGTAAGGGTCACTTCAAGAGGATTTGATGTGCTGCTTAGGCTTCCACTCCAACTGCTAAAATTGTAGTCAGCTAAGGGAACAGCTTGTATGCTTAAGGAACTTCCTTCGGGATAATTTCCTGAAGAAACAGAGACACTTCCTCCCTCATTAGCACCTACCTGCACAGAAAAAAATATCGTATCTGGATTTGCAGCATCTTTTTCACAAGACAACAATAAGATTAGAATCAAAAAGCCAGCTAGATTGCGCATGAATTAAGTTTTTACAAGTATAATAGAAACGCTAGCAATAAATGCAATTTAAGTTGTGAATTTAAAGAATACGATGGCTAAATCTCACTTATCATTTTTTGTATTACTGAAAAAGCCATGGGAATACCTTTTTCACAGGCTTCAATTTGAATGGTATTTTGTTTAGAAATCCCTAAAATTTCAGCATCGAGAAATGTAGATGAGTCGGCTCCTAAATAGATGAATTTCCATTTTTTCTGCTTTTCGAGTTGTTTTATGTTCTTACGAATTTTCTTTGCTGTAAATTTTTGGCTTGCATTTTCGTATCCATCTGTGAGTAGGACAATGGTTACTTCTGTATTGTTATTTTTGTACTTTTTTATCACCTCCCCTAGAGTGTCGTAAATCGCCGTCAGTCCTGAAGGTTGGTAATCTTTATGCTCAAAGGTTGGAATATCCTTTAGTTTTTGATGCTCATAAGTCCAACTCTGTTTTTCATTGAATTGTATCAATGATAATCGCTGTTTAGTATGAATTGATTTTTGCTCGCAGATAAAATTGTTTACTGCTTTTACTGTCGTTTTTTGAAGACCAATCATTGAGCCTGATTTGTCTAGTAGAAGGGCAATTTCTTTCATAATTTTTGTATTTTGTTTAGCAAATTTGATTGCTTATTATGCAGTCTTTTTGCAATTACAAAACAAAATGCCAACGAATCTAAATGCCTTAATTCGCTACAAGACCATAGATACTCTTTTGCAGGGAGGAGCGTTTTATTATTCGATAGATAAATTGCAGCTCGCTTGTTCTGAAGCCTTGGCTGAATATAGAGGCATCTATAAAATGGTTTCTGAACGAACAATCCGAGATGATATTCGTGTAATGCGTTCTGATATTTTAGGATACAATGCGCCTATTGTGGTCAAAGAGGGTCGTTATACCTATGCAAATCCCAACTTTTCAATTCAAAACACTTCGGTAGCTTCCAACAAATTACTGCTAGAACTAGGGGCACTCATCAGAGATGAATTTGGACGAATTGATCAGAAAAGAGCAAAGCTACTTTTAGATAAGATTGATGCTTTTACAGCCACCGCTTATTCCTTTGAAGAATTGGCAGCAGATGAAATTTCTAAACAAGCGCCTTCAGAAAGAGATCAAAGAGATCCATTATTGTATTCGATAAAAGTAATGCCTAAAGAGTCAAGGTATGTTAATTCTGCGACAAATGGGATTTTATGGAGTGCCTTCTACGAATTAGTATCTGAAATCATTTTGGATACGGATTAAATAATCTTTTGTTTAAAAGCGCTCGCTGTAGACCTCTTTAAAAGGAACTCTAAATCGTTTACCGTAAATACCGTTTTCGCTTCTCTTTCCACAAGCTAAAATCATATTAATTTCTGCTTTTTTTGGAACATCTAAGGCTTTTTTAACCAGTTTAGAATCAAAACCTTCCATTGGACAGGTATCGTACTCCACCTCTGCCATAGAAAGCATAAAATTTTGCGCTGCCAAGCCAGCACTTTTATGAGTGACTATACGCATGTCATTTATGGAGACTTGCCTGTATATAGGTCTAAAGATTCCGCTTACCCAAGTGGATATTTTTTTGATGTTGCTCAGGATGCGAAGGTTGTCAAATCCATAAATCGTGGGCATTAGTTTTTGATAATAGCGTAGCGCAAACTTTTGTCTTCGAATTTGAGATTCCGTTTCTACTTTATTTTGAGCTATAAATTCAGCATTAGCCCTTGCTCTTTTTTTCCATAAATCTCGTCTTACTACTACAATTACAAAGCGCTCAGCAGTTCTGGAAGCCTGTTGTTTGAAACAAGCTGTATTTAAAAGTTCTTTTAGTTTAGGGTTTTTGACGTGAATAAATTCCCATAATTGCATATTGCTGCTGTTAGGAGCTTGGGTAGCATTTTCGATACATCTTTTGACAATCTTGTCGTCTAGGGCTTCGTATGTATAATTTCGAACAGATCTTCTAAAGGCTATTGCTTCACTTACAGTTAGTGGTTTTTGCATGCAACAAAAATACAATCCTCTGTGAAATGATAGGTAATTCTAGCAACCTCTTAAAAAATTGATAATCATTGATTTAAATTTTGTTTAAAAAATTATGACTAACTTTAAACAAAAATAAGAATTTTCTTTTTACTTAAAAGTTATGAGCGCTGTATTTAGTCAAATAGATTATTTTGAATTGTTTTTTTCTAAGAAAATCAGAAAGAAATTTGAAAAACTTATTTTAATTCTATCTATTTCCGGATTTTTTATCCACCTCTTACTTGTATTGTTTTTTAATCTTGAATTGTTTAGCGCTTTAAACGAAGACTATTTTGGGACCCCGATTAACGCGATCTACACTCCATTTTCTTTCATTTTAGTTTATGAAATTTACCTCTTAATCTTTTTTATACCGAGGTCGTTCACTACTTCACTTTTAAAGCAATACGAGATTATTGCCCTAGTATTAATCCGTAGAATTTTTGGAGATATAACGAAAATAGAATTTGACCAAGCCATAGAAACAAACCTGGAGCTATTTAATCTGGGAATTGATATTTTAGCTGTGTTACTCTTGTTGGCGATAGTTCTATTATTTTCTCGGATTCATCTAAAATTGAATGCCCTTTCTAGGACCCTTTTAGAAGAAGAAAGAGACTTCATTTTTAAAGGTTATAAAAAGAAATTATCGGTAGTGTTATTATTGATTATTGTTGTTGTGAGTTGTGTGCATTTTGTTGATTTCATCAACTATTCATTCGCTAAAGAGCATTTGATTCCAGGAATGAGTAATAATTTGAACTCTATTTTTTACAAGGATTTTTTCACCTTATTGATATTAGCTGATGTCTTAGTATTGCTTTTCTCTTATGGAATCACTCAGGAGAATTTTAAACTCTTGAGAAATACTGGGTTTATTATAGCCACAATACTTATGCGTATTTCATTTAGTGCCGAAGGTTTTCTCAATGTAGCCTTTATTTTGGCGGGAAGTCTATTTGGTTATTTAATTCTTTTATTCTACTTCAAATTCGTAGAAAGCGAAGTTTCTAATCAAAATAATTAGAAACCAAATTCGTCTTTTCTATAATTCATATACTCTTCTTGGGCTGTCTGAATAATCTCCGTATCTGATTTTCCTTCATTGGCTTTGAGCGTATTTTCAACTACCTCGTGTTTTTCGTAATCTACATGTTTGATAGACCAATTGTGAAAACCATAAAGAACAGGATATAAATCGATACCTTTCTGGGTTAGGTAAAAACTTTTAATTTTTTTGTCGGCTGATTTTTGAATAAAATCGATTACTCCAAAAGCTCTTAGCTTTTTTAAACGATCTGTAAGAATGTTAGTCGCAATGCCTTCAGGACTTTCTTTTAAAAACTGGCTGAAGGTATTTCTGTGCAAAAAAATATCTCTTATGATAAGTAGAGACCATTTATCTCCAAGCAAATCTAAGGATGTAGAGACTGAACAACCTGACCTAAAACTTGGTTTTATAACATAATTCATACAAGACACTTTTAAATTACAAATTTAAAAATATATTGTACTCACCTGATACAATAAACTTAAGATATGTTATGAAATCCTGGAAAATCCTTTAATCTAATGGTACAATGGTGTCATAAGTAACTTCCGAAAAGAAAAACTTGAACTTTAACTTGTCGTCAGATTTCACCAAATAGGCACTTTCAATCCAGTCATAAATCATACGAATTTTTCCCGATTCAGATTGCAGATCAAATTCTCCGTGATGATTCATACTCAAATGAGCACTGTTTAGATCGGTGTCAATTTCTATATTGGTAAAGTCTCGCTTTGATTCAAAGTCTCCAAAACTTTTTACATATTCTACGAATTCTTCAGTAGAGTATTTTCTTGAATTTTCAAAAATGAAGTAGTCTTCTGTCACGATATCATTGATACGGTCAATATCTTTATCTACGATCTCAAAGAGTTCGTCTAGGGCAGTCAGTACTTCGTCTTCCTTAATTTTTTCTGTTGCAGAACTGTTGTTTTGTTGGCATGAGACTATCAATAAAATACTAAGGCAAAGGGTGTAGAAACTTGTTTTCATAAAATACGGTTTAGATCTTTCTTAAATTTATATCGATTAATTTAAAATTGCAATACAATTGATTTCTCCTTGCATGAGCTCACTGAATTGTGATTTACAAGCCAAAGAATTTTGTGAGTTGAATACTTAAGTGGTGCCGAAACTCAAAGCTGTTCGATTTTCATTAGTTTAATTGAAAATACTCAAGACCATATAAGACAGGGTAAATGTTCTCGAATTCAGCTCTTTTACCGTCGTAGATTAGACCTGTCACTTTAATTGGTGTCGAAGATGAAATGTTCAGAAATTGTTGGACTTCTTTTACTTTCTTATTGAGATAAAAGGAAATTGATAAATATTCTGTTTCGTCTTGAGTCTTACAGATTTTATGGGCTTTGAGTTGATTTATTTTTTTGTAATAATTGCCCATATTTCTAATTCTAGAAAACCTTTGCCCTTTCAGTGCGTCTAAAATAATTTTATTAGAAGATGAAAGGACAAAGTGGACTTCATCAATGGAATGCTTATTCAAAATTTCTTTGATATGTAAAAGTGTTTTGAAATCGGTATTTAATGAATTGCCCAATGAAGTGTAAAAATAATTATTGGAGTTATAGTTAACTTCATCAATTTTTGATTCTAAAAAATCAGTTGGACATACAAGAAAAAGCCTATTCATCTTTTACTGAATTCCTTTTAGTGCGAAAAGGGAAATGATGAGTGATGTAAATCAATTTTTAATTCACCATTAATCATTTGATATCCAAAAGTGTATTCTACTTTTGCCTCATTGCCGTTTAGATCTGTAAAAAAATAGTTCCCCATTGCGATTGCACGCGATTCCTCTAAAATCATACCATGATTCTCAAATCTTACTTTAGTCCATGGCTGAATTGCGAAACCATGATCTTCAGAACAAGTCCTATCATCTCCTGCAATAAAATAAGACATAGCTTCTGATTTAGATGGTCTGAATTGTTCAATTTCACATTTTGTGGGCTTGAATAATACTGTTTTGTCAAAGGCATAGCGATCGTCTAGAAATTGACTTGTAAATGCCTCACATTTTTCTCTGCTTTCTTTTAATGAGCCTATCTGTACTACACCGTTTCCCCATTTTTGTTGGGCCTCTGTTACTTCTTCTTTTGTTATCATAATATTTATGTTTAAAGTGATTATTAATTTTCTAAAGCATATGATCGCTCTATTGGCCAATTGTCTTTATATCCCTTTTTCCACTTCTTTTCTGTGAGTTCTTTATCTGTAGCCAGACACTTATTTAATCCATTTAAGATTTGATTTTGGTCCATATCTTGGCCTATAAAAACAATTTCATTTTTTCGATCACCGAAAGTATTGTCCCAGTCTTTTTCTATTTCCTCTTGATTATTCATAAAAATAGGATTATTGAATCTTTGACTTAAAGACATACTTGCCCACCATACACCTGCACTTTCGGTTCTTAAGGATCCACCAGCTTGACCCCAAATCAAGGCTTGGTCTGGTCTTGATGTGATCCAAAATAACCCCTTACTTCTTATCACATTCTTATTCAGGGGAAAATTATTTTGAACAAACGCTCTGAACCGATCTGAGTCAAAAGGTTTTTTGCTACGAAAGACAAACGAGCCAATACCGTATTCATCAGTTTCAGGAGTGTGTTCTTCTTTATTAAGTTCTTCAATCCAACCGGCACTTTGTTCAGCTTTTTCATAATCAAATAGTTTGGTGTTCAGAATTCGTTCTGGATTTATTTTACCAAAAATTGTTTCAATGATTTGTGCTGCAGGATTTAATTTGTGCAGTATTGCTTTTAATAATTCAAGATGAGGAGCAGTAATCAAATCTGTTTTATTCAAAATAATAACATCGGCAAATTCAACCTGGTCAGTAAGTAGATTTACAATGGTCCTATGGTCATTCTCAATATTAGTAAGAAATCTGTCCTCTAAAGTTTCGGGACTGCCAAAATCCTTGAAGAAATTATAAGCATCAACCACGGTGACCGTAGTATCTACGTAACTGAATCTCGATAAATCGATGCCGCTTTCTTCATCTATGAAACTAAATGTTTGAGCCACTGGTATGGGTTCACTAATGCCCGTGCTTTCTATTAATAAGTAATCAAATCGTTTTTCATTGGCGAGTCGCTCTACCTCAATCATCAAATCTTCGCGTAGTGTACAACAAATACAACCATTACTCATCTCGACTAATTTTTCTTCTGTTCTGGAAAGTATATTTTCGTTTTTGACTAAGTTCGCATCAACGTTTACCTCGCTCATATCGTTTACGATTACGGCAACCTTTAAACCTTCTTTGTTGTGCAATACATGGTTGAGTAAAGTAGTTTTTCCAGCACCAAGAAATCCACTTAGTACAGTAACAGGCAGTTTATGATTTAATAGGTTCATAGCTTTTTACTTGATAAACAAAATTTTAAATTGTAGAGATGCGCCGTTACTAAAAGCATACTGGACAGGTATATGTAGATTTCTGTCGATTCGAAAAAAGCCAACCTTTCATTCAGGATAGCAATTGAAAGAAACAACCAAGACACCCAAAAAACAAGTTTTAGTGTTTTTATTGAAGTTCTTGAAGAAGAGCGGAAAACGGCAATAAATGCTAATGTCAAAAACAAAAAATCTGTATTTTTCCACCAAAATAATGCAGAAGAGGGGTTACTTAATTCAATAAAATTTGGAGAGAGAAATAACATTGGCGTTAAGGCACAGTGAAGCAGACATAAAGCTCCTACAGCAGTTCCCGCGATGTCATTTTTATAGCTTAAATTTTTCATTTCTATTCTATTATTGCAACTGAGTTGCAAAACTATGAAATTTGTTTGTTCGTGCAACTATGTTGTTATAAGTTTGCGACATGGGTATTAAACGCAGAACGCCGTCTGTGGACTTATTGATGAATGAGTTTCATAATTCTAATGGTGCCATTTCAGTAATTGAATTGGTAAATCGTCTACAAATTCAGATCAATAAGACAACAATCTATCGTGTTTTAGATAAATTAGAAGACGATGGAATTTTGCATTCTTTTCTAGATAAAAATGGCAGTAAGTGCTATGCAAAGTACAAGCATTGTTCAAAAGATTTTAATCAGGACCGACACCCTCATTTTCAGTGTATTGAATGTGGTAAAATGGATTGTCTTAATATTAACATTCACATTCCGGACATCCCTAACTTAAAAATAATAACTTCACAAATACTGCTCCAAGGCAAATGCGAATCTTGTAGCTAATGTTTTTTTATCAATCTTAACTCAAATAATATGAAAAATTCAGTTTTACTTTTACTAGCACTTATTTTTAGTGTAAATATTTCGTCTCATGCTCAAACGGTAGATGAAATCATTGATAATTATTTTGAAAATACAGGAGGAGCAGAGCAATGGAATGCTCTTGAAGGAGTTGTTTTTTATGCTGTTGTCAACCAAATGGGTATGGAAATCCCGATAGAAATCACCCAATTAAAATCTGGGAATCAAATGTCGGTTATTAAGTTTCAAGGACAGGAAATAAAACAAGGTGTTTTCGATGGAGAGGTTTCTTGGAGTATAAATTTGATGAATCAGAAAGCTGAAAAAAGCGATGATGAGACGACTGAAAATGTCAAAAGATCAATAGGAGATTTTCCAGATCCATTACTAGATTATAAGTCAAAAGGCTACTCTGCTGAGCTTTTAGGTACAGAGGAAATAGATGGTACAGAATGCTATAAAGTGAAATTGACAAAAACACCAGTTCTGGCCGATGGAGAAGAGGTAGAAAATGTGGATTTTTATTTCTTTGACATGGACAATTTTGTCCCTATTGCTCAACAATCTGAAATTAAATCAGGTCCTATGAAAGGTCAAATTAGTGAGGTCAAATTTAGCGATTACCAAGAGGTAGAAGGATTGTATTTTCCTTTTTCACAATCACAAGGAATGGTTGGGCAAGATGGAGCATCTGTCAGCATTGACAAAATAGTTTTAAACCCTGAAATTGACGATAGTGTATTTGCATTTCCTGAGAATAATTAACACTTTGACTTTTACGGTACTATAAATTTCATTATGACAAAATATACTTACGGCTTTCTATTAGCTTTATTTCTGTGCTCATTTTTTGCACAAAGCCAAGAAAAAGATCAATTAAATTTAGAATCATATTTTGGTGACCTAAGGGCTAGACATATAGGACCTGCTCTTATGAGCGGACGAATAAATGACTTAGAACTTCACCCAACTAATCCGAGAATACTATACGCAGGAACTGCAGGGGGTGGCGTTTGGAAATCAAATAACGGAGGTGCAACTTTCAATCCAATTTTTGACGATCATATTCAATCTATTGGGGCTGTTACCTTAGACCCGAACGATCCTGATAATACCATATATGTCGGTACAGGCGAAACCTGGACAAGAAATAGTGTATCCGTTGGTGATGGGCTATACAAGTCTGTTGACGGTGGAATTAATTGGGATAATATTGGATTTGAAAATTCTGAGCGAATTGCTAATGTTATTGTTAACCCAAATAACTCTGATGAAATCTTTGTGGGGGTTTTAGGAGCGCTGTGGTCTGATAGTGATGAAAGAGGAGTCTATAAATCTGAGGATGGAGGAAAAACATGGGCTCAAGTTTTATATGACGGTCCTTCAACTGGATGTGCTGATTTAGCTATGGACCCAACAAATCCAAATATATTATATGCCTCAATGTGGGAATTTAGAAGAACAGGTTGGTCGTTTAATTCTGGAGGAGAAAAAAGTGCCCTTTACAAATCTATTGACGGAGGAAAAACATGGAGTAAAATACACAATGGTTTTCCTGAGGATAAGCTTGGTAGATTGGCTATTGCGATTGCTCCATCGAGTCCTAATATCCTTTACACGGTAATAGAAGCAGAGAAACAGGAGCAAAAAGGACTTTACAAAAGCTTAGATGGGGGTGATTCTTGGGCTCAGTCTAATAACGATTTCGGAATAACAGTTAGACCCTTTTATTTTTCAAGAATTGTCGTAGATCCCACAAATCCAGATGTAATCTTAAAAGCTGGGTTGTCTGGATCTATTTCTCGAGATGGAGGAGAGACATTCAAAGATTTAGGGGTTATGCACAGTGATATTCACGATCTTGCATTTAACATAGAGGATTCAGATAATATTTATGCAGGAACAGATGGAGGCGTCTACAGGTCTTGGAATGGAGGAACCACCTTTGAAATAGTTGAAAATTTACCGCTTTCACAATTTTATCATATTTCTGTTGATAATGAGGAGCCCTATAATGTTTACGGAGGTTTACAAGATAATGGATCTTGGTATGGCCCAAATTTATCAGGTGGCGGAGTTACAGCGGGTGATTGGAAATCAGTTGGAGCGGGAGACGGTTTCAGAGTTTTGAGCCATCCTACAAAAAGAATAATTTATTCTGAAATGCAGGGTGCTGAAAATATTTGGAGATATGATACAGAAAAACAAAGAGTTAAAACAATTCATCCTTTACCTAAATTAGGTCAAACTAAATTGAGGTTTAATTGGAACACTCCAATAGAAATCAGTTACAATCAACCGGATAGACTTTATGTCGGGAGTCAATTCCTTCACGTTTCAGACGATATGGGAGAAAGCTGGAGGACTATCTCTGAGGATTTAACAACTAATAATCCAGAAAAACAAAATCAACAAGATTCAGGAGGTTTGTCTATGGATAATTCTGGAGCTGAAAACCATACTACCATTTTTACAATAGCGGAGTCAAGACTTGATGAAAATGTGATTTGGGTGGGTACCGATGATGGCAATGTGCAGGTAACCAGAAACGGAGGAAAAACCTGGACTAATACTGTAAAAAATATAAGTGGTTTACCAGATAATACTTGGGCCTATCATATAGAAGCAAGCGTTCATGATAAAGGAACGGCCTATGCGGTTTTTGATGGCCACACCAGAGGAGATTTTGCGCCCTATGTATATAAAACAAACGATTATGGCGTTACGTGGAATTCAATAGTTACTGATGATATACCCATTTTTGCAAGAAATATTCAAGAGGATTATGTAAATCCTAATCTTTTATTTCTCGGTACAGAAAAAGGATTATTTATCACAAACAACGGTGGTGAAAGTTGGAGCCACTTTACAAAAAACATGCCACCTGTTGCTGTTCATTACATTGAACTTCAATCGAAAACTAATGACCTGGTTATGGGTACTCACGGAAGAGGTGTCATTATTTTAGATGATATATCACCACTGAGAGAAATAAACAGTGATCAGTTGTCTTCGAAACTGCACTTTTTTGAGCCTACAGGTATGCTAATGAGCGATAAGAGTTATGGCTTCGGAAGTTCATTTGGAGCGGAAACACAGTTTGTTGGAGAAAATCCAACAACGATTGCTCAATTCAAATATTTACTTCCAAAAAGACACACCTTTGGAAAAATGACCATGGAAATACATGATTTAGAAGGGAATGTCATCTCTAAGCTTAGTCCTGGAAAGTCAAAAGGAGTCAATATTGTTAGATGGAATTATACCATGAAACAACCCAAGGTTGCAAAAGGTAAAACACTCGCTTTTGGAGGATTTACCTCGCCAAGAGTATTAGCCGGAACGTATAAAGTTGTAATTAATAAAGGGCGAGATAAATTTGAGCGGGAATTCGAACTAACGAATGACCCCACAACAAGTGCGGATACAGCTTATTTTAAGCAAAAAAATGATATCGTTATGTCCCTTTATGATCTTACACAAGACTTAGCTTATATGGTCTATCAAGTAGACGAAATGATCGAAGGTAGTCAAGGCAAATTAAAGTCTAAATTAATGGACTTAAAGAAGATATTGGTTATTACAACTGGAGATAATTATGTCGGAGCCGCTGAGCCAGAACTTCGAGAAAAATTAGCCAACTTGTACAGTAAAGTAGCTGATAGTTATTCGGTTCCATCTCCAAATGAAATGGAGTATATGGAGGTTGTTTTAGGTCTTTATTCAACTGCAGAAAAGGAGTTTAATCGACTAAAAAAGAAGTCTAAAATTTCATTCGAAGAGCTTAAATCATTTGATGAATTTTTGAATGAGTAATTCAAGCACTTCAAGGTTAGTATTGGTCTTGGTACTCTAATTTTGTCAATTGTGTCAATGATTAATTCAAATTAAAAGAGTGAGCACAACCCAGATAGCTTGATACAAATGTGTACAAGCGAGAAGACAGAATAATTACTGTTCAAAATTTTATTTTAAACCTATTTAAACAAAAAAGCCCTGTCCAACAAAGGAGAGGGCTTTTTGTGGTACCTCCAGGAATCGAACCAGGGACACACGGATTTTCAGTCCGTTGCTCTACCAACTGAGCTAAGGTACCTTACTAAATAGCGGGTGCAAATATAATTTTATTTGATTTATAACAAAAATAAAACCTTTAAAAAGTATCTTCGAAGACGATTTATTTAACAATCACAGATTTGATATGGATTTAATTGTCGACATAGGCAATAGTCGAATTAAATGGGCTTTTTTTGAAAATGAGATGATCATTGCACATGGGGTTACATTAAAAGCGTTTTTCCTCCCTGAAATCAAAGCCCAAAGTATATTTAATGAAATAAGTCGAATAGGAGTCTGTTCTGTAAATAAAATCCCTAAGGAGCTTTTAAAATTTTTTAGTTCTGTCACCACTATTTTTTATGTCAATTCTGATAGCATCTTGACTTTTAAGTCGAATTATAAATCAATGACTTCCTTGGGAGCAGACCGTTTGGCACTTGTTGCTGCCGCACAACAAGAATACCCCGATGATAATTGCTTAATAATTGACTTGGGCACCTGCATTACCTATGAGCTGAAAGACGCCAAAGGGATTTATCACGGTGGTGTAATCTCTCCGGGTTGCACATCGAGATATAGAGCCATGCACAACGATACTCATGGATTACCTCAATTACAAGCAAAAAATTTAGATATAGTAGTTGGAGAAACTACTGAAGAGTGTATGCATATAGGTGTGATCGAAGGAGTACATCAAGAACTAAGAGGCTTTATTTCCCATTTTTCTGGGATTTATAAAGATTTAACAGTGATTTTAACAGGTGGAGATGCTCATTTTTTTGAGAAAAAGTTAAAAAACTCCATCTTTGCCCATTCTAATTTTTTACTGAAGGGAATTTACTCTTTATTGAAAGAAAATTTAAACTGAATGATGAGAGTAGGTTTTGCGATATTTGCCTTAGTGACAACAATAACGACCATGGCCCAAAATGGAACGGTCTCTCCTTATTCTATTTTTGGGATTGGAGAGTTTCGCAGTGGTACAACTATTGACAATAGAGCCATGGGTGGTCTAAGTATGGCTGGAGATAGTATACACATCAATCTTCAAAACCCTGCTGCTTATGGTGATTTGAGAATCACTGCATACACTGTGGGAATTTCTTATCGCACCATTGATTTTAAAACGAATGACCTTAGCGCTGAAAGCGTAGTAGCAAACTTGGAGTATTTGGCCTTAGCTTTTCCAGTATCTCAAAAAATGTCTGTTGGGTTTGGTCTTATTCCTTATTCTTCTGTTGGATACAATATTTTAGATGAAACTGTCAATCAGTCTCAGGATACGTTAAGTACATTCTATGAAGGATTTGGAGGACTAAACAAAGTCTTTATAGGTACTGGAATTCAAGTCAGTCCAAATTTTAATGTCGGACTATCCGCTCATTTTAATTTTGGAAATTTGGCATATGATCGCTCTCAAACAGTACAAGGAGTGCAATTTGGAACCTTTGACAATCGAGATTCACGAATAAATGGTTTAGATGTTAATTACGCCTTCACATATAGCCCAGAAGTGTACATCAAAAATGATTATTATAGACTTAGAGCTTATTTTGGTGTGAATTCTCCATTGAGTTTTACTTCAGAAAATCGTAAGGCTATAGGATCTTTTTTTGTTTCTAATGGAAGAAATGTAGAACTAGTAGATGTTGATTTAGATCAGGATAATTTGAGAAATACAGATGTTAATATTTCTACTACGTATAAATATGGATTAGGCATAGGTAAGGATTATAAGTGGTTTGTCGGAGCAGAATACCACAACAAAGACATGAGTGCATTCAAAAACGAGTTTTTAAACGCAGACAATATTGGTTATGCCAAAGCATCTAATTTCATTATTGGAGGATACTTCATTCCCAATTACCAAGCTATGAGCGGGATATATAATCGTATAACCTACAGAGCCGGATTTAGATCAAGTAATACTGGAATGATTGTAAATGGAGAAACAATAAAAGAATCTTTGTTTTCGTTTGGTATTGGACTTCCTATGGGAGGTACTTATAACGACCGATTCTCTAATTTGAACGTCGGAATTGAAATAGGGTCTAAAGGTACCGTAAGTGCTGATTTAGTTAAGGAAAGTTACTTTGGCATAAATATTGGACTCGCTTTGAATGACAAATGGTTCATTAAAAGAAGAATAGACTAAAAATAGAAAATAGATAAATTTATCCACACAAAAACGCAAGATATGAGAAAGACATTATTAATGAGCACATTAACCCTGTTCTTTGCCATTCAAACGACAAAGAGTCAAGCACCAAACCAAGAGTGTATGACAAACTTGTCGATCTACGTAGAATATGCTAAAGTTAAAAATTTCGATGCTGCTTACGAGCCATGGACAATGGTTTTAGAGGCTTGCCCAGATATAAACAGAGCCAACTTTTTGTACGGTGAGCGTATTTTAAAGCATAAGATTTCAAATAGCAGTGGAGCAGATAAAGACACATTTATCGCTGATTTGATGAAATTGTACGATGATTCAATGCAGTATTTTCCAAAAAATTATCCAATGGCAGATGTCATCATCGATAAGGTTCTATTCAAATACAAACAGAAAATGATTGGAAAGGACGATATCTACACGCAGCTCAATGATGCCTTTATGAACGATCGACCTAATTTCTCGAACCCTCAGGCTCTTTATATGTATTTTTCGAGCTTGGTGGACCTTTACGATGAAGGAAAACAAGAAATTCAAACGGTATTTGATGTTTATGACGAGGTCGTTTCTAAAGTAGAAACTGAGAATATGAAGTTGACTAATTCTATTCAAAGACTTCTACCTAAAGAAGAGGATGGTACAATCACTTCTAAGGACAAAAGAAGGCTTAAGGCTTACACTACTAATTCAGAATCTTTTGGTAAGATTGCACAGAGTATAGATTCTAAATTAGGAGCGCTTGCTGATTGTGATAATCTCATTCCGCTTTACGAAAAGAATTATGATGGACGTAAAGGAGACGTAAAATGGGTTAAAAGCGCTGTGGGAAGAATGTTTTCTAAAGAGTGTACTGACGACCCTATGTTTAAGAAATTATTTGAAGCACAACTCGCTTTAGACCCCTCTGCTGATGCCTACCTTTACGGAGGTACGCTCAAGCAAAAAGATGGAGATACCAACGGAGCATTAGCTGATTTTAACAAGGCTGTTGAGTTGGAAGAAGACAACTATAGAAAATCAAATATCCTCTTTAAAATTGCTACAATAGCGAGAAAGAGAAGTTCTTCACAAGCGAGAACCTACTTGAATAAGGCGATTCAGGCTTATCCTGCAAATGGTCGAGCTTACTTACTACTTGCTAGCTTGTATGCCAATTCAGCAAACAGTTGTGGAGAGTCACAATTTGAAAAAAGATCTATTTATTGGTTTGCGGCTCAAACAGCTGCCAAGGCAGGGCGCGTTGATCCATCACTAAGAAGTACAGCTTCTAAGGCAGTGGCCTCATATAATGCCAAAGCACCGTCGAAAACAGACATCTTTAATTCAGGACGAGCAGGTCAGACGATTTCTTTTTCGTGTTGGGTAGGTGGAAGCGTGAAAGTACCAACTCTTGACTAATGATTTGAGAACTGAGGTTCTAAATAAAATATTTAAGAATGCCATGACAGTAATTGTTATGGCATCTCTTTTTTATAGCTGTAGTGAAGAGTACGAGCGAGTTTTAGAAGAGAAACAAAAGGAAATTTTTCCACAGGGAATAACCAAAGATTTTGTTCTCACTTACACGGAGGTGTCCAAACCGTTGCGCTTGCAAGATAAGGATACCGCAAGGGTGATTGTTATTTTACGCAGTTCACTCAATGAAAATTACGAGAACTTGCGCTTTAGACATCAGTTGTTCCCAGAAGGAATTGTTTTAGACTTTTTCGATGAGTCTGAACAAAAAACGATCATTAAAGCGGATTATGCCACGGTTTATTCTTTGACGAATCTCATTGAGTTAGAAGGAAATGTTGTCATTGAAACCCATGATAATAAAATATTGTACACGGATAAACTCTTTTGGGACCGACAAGACTCTTGGATTTTCACTCCTGAAGCCTTCACTTTTGAAAATCCTGAAGACGGAACGCTTATGCATGGATTAGGATTGGATTTCAACAGAGATTTCACGTATTTTTATGCTATGCAAACTTATGGCGTAATGAACGTCGAAGAAGAATCAGATGATTAAGATTTTAAAATATACAGAGTATCTCTATCTAGTCGTAGCGTTTTTTTCAGCAGTGCGATTATTTTCTATTTACAATGAACCGAATTCAGACCGAATGTTATTTGCTTTTTTTCTAGTAATTTCATTGGGAATGTTCTTCTTTAGAAGAAATTACCGAAAGAAATTTGAAAATCGTCAAGGTGAATAATAAAAAATCACAATTCTTTGATTGAACATTATTGGATTATAATCGGATTTGCTTTACTGCTCTCTGCGTTTTTTTCAGGAATGGAAATCGCTTTCGTCTCAGCGAATAAAATACATGTAGAGATCGAAAAGAAACAGGAGGGTTTTTTATCACAGATTCTTGGCCGCCTAACTGCAAATCCTTCGAAGTTCATCGCTAGTATGTTGATAGGTAATAACATCGCCTTAGTGGTATACGGTTATTATATGGGTGATTTGCTCACGAAAACACTTCCCTTGGCCACAACGACTGACCCCTATTGGATGCAACTTTTACTCAATGATTTTGTCGTTCTGACTCAAACCGTAATTTCAACGGCAGTTATTTTAATTACCGCTGAGTTTCTGCCCAAAGTGCTCTTTCAGATTTATGCCAATTCCTTGATTAAAGTTTTGGCGCTACCGGCTTATTTTTTCTATATTCTATTCTCAGGTTTATCTTGGCTCGTTATGAAAGTGAGCGATTTTGTATTGCAAATCTTTTTTAAGACAGCAGGAGATGAAATCACACAAGCCTTTAGTAAAGATGAATTGGGCGATTACATCAATGAACAAATGGAGGCGGTAAGCGAAAATGATGAAATTGATTCCGAGGTTCAGATTTTTCAAAACGCACTTGAATTTTCTGAGGTTAAAACTAGAGAAGCAATGATTCCAAGAACAGAAATCTGTGCTGTGGAATATCGAGATCGATTATCTGATTTAAGCAATCTTTTTACACAGACAGGATTTTCTAAAATTCTAGTTTATCGAGAGAATATAGATGATATTATTGGATATGTACACTCCTTTGATTTGTTTAAAAAACCTCAGAGTATAAGATCGATAATGAAGACTGTCGAGTATGTTCCTGAGACTATGCTCATACAAGACACTTTGAATCTTTTGACCAAAAAACGAAGATCTATAGCTGTGGTTATAGATGAGTACGGAGGAACTTCTGGAATATTAACAGTAGAAGATATTATCGAAGAATTATTTGGAGAAATAGAAGACGAACACGATGTGATAGAATACCACGAGGAGCAAATTGATGATAGCACCTATTTGTTTTCAGCTCGTTTAGAGGTAGATTACCTAAATGAGCAGTATAAATTAAATCTTCCAGAGAGCGAAGAATATGAAACTTTGGGCGGATTGATTATGAATCAAACTGAAGATATTCCTGAAAAGGGATTTAAAATGGATATCGACACCTATGTCCTTGATATCGTTGAGGTTTCTAGCACCAAAATCGTATTGGTTAAAATACACCGTAATATCGCTGATTAGCTGCGGATATAGGATTTCTTTTTCAAAAGAATTTTGTACTTTCGCCCCTCTTAGAAATACAATACTATGGCGATTTTAGGTAATATAAGAAAGCAAACAACGATATTGATCTTAATAATTGGTTTAGCACTTTTTGCATTTGTCATCTCTGGAATATTCTCAAGCAATAATTTTAGTGGTGGTGGAACATTTTCAAGTGTGGTTGCTGAGGTAAACGATTCAGAAATATCAATTGAAGATTTTAGAGAGCGAATGGAGCAGGCCTCTGGCGCATACCAAAATCAATATTCTAACAACAGACTCGTAAATATTGTTTACGATCAGATGGTTAGAGGAGAGATTTTAAAACAAGAATATAATGCGCTTGGCTTAGAAATTGAAGGTGATCAAATTACTGATTACTTATCGACTTCAGCTTACGCTAATATTCCAGATTTTCAAGATGAAAATGGTGTTTTTAACGGTATGATTTTTAAAAATGCGATCCAAAACTGGAAAGAAAATGATCCGCTTCGCTACGACTCTTGGTTAAAAGAAGAATCTTCGATTATCAATGCTGCGAAAGAACGTATTTACTTCAACTTTGTGAAGGCAGGTGTAGTATCTACACTTAAAGAAGGAGCTTTTGAATTCAAATTGCAAAATGATAAAGCTGATATTCAGTACATCAAAATTCCATATAACAGTATACCTGACAGCACTATTCAGGTGAGTAGAAAAGATATACAGAAATATATAGATGAAAATTCAGGCTTATTTAAACAAGATGCAGCCCGGGATATACGCTATGTGTTTTTCCCAGAAGTCGCTTCATTAGAAGATGAGCAAAATGCATTAGCTTCAGTAAATGAATTATTAGACGCTAAAGTCACTTATAATCAGGCAAATGACAGTTATGACACCATTGCTGGATTCTCTCAAACTAATGATTTACAAGCTTTCTTAGATCTAAATTCTGATCAAGCTTTTGACAGTATTTATAGACCTAAAGAAGCAATTTCTGTGGCTTATGGCGATTCTATTGTTGGTCTAAACACGGGTGAAACTTTTGGACCTTACAAGGAAAACGGAGCCTACATGATTAGTAAGCTTATGGGCAAAAAGATGCAAGGAGAGGTAAGAGCATCTCATATTTTGATTGCTTATGAAGGAGCTGAAAGAGCTGCGGAATCAGTTACGCGTTCAAAGAATGAGGCTAGGGCAGAGGCCCGTGAACTACTAGCTCAAGCTAGAAGAGACGATGTGGTGTTTGCTGATTTAGCTCGTGATAATTCTGATGGACCATCAGGTAGTAGAGGTGGAGATCTTGGCTATTTTCAAGAGGGAGCTATGGTAGATGCCTTCAATGACTTTTGCTTTAAAAACAGCACAGGGGCAATTGGTTTAGTAGAGACTGATTTTGGTTATCACATCGTGAAAATTGAGGACAAAAGAGACGTTTTTCAAGTAGCTACGTTGATGCGCAGAATTGAGCCTTCGGATTTAACCGTGAATCAATTATTTACAGACGCTACTTCCTTTGAAATGAAAGTTAATGATGCGGAGGCTAGCGAGTTTACGAATATAGCCGTAGAGATGAATTTATCGTCTAGACCTGTGAGTAAAATTCGTTCAGTAGACGAAAATTTACCAGGATTAGGTGAACAAAGAAATATTGTGAAATGGGCATTTGATGCTGAAACAAATTCTGGTGATATCAGAAGATTTGATTTGGCTTCAGGTTATGTTGTTGCACAAATGACTAATGTTTATAAAGAAGGAGTGCAGTCTGTTGAAGATGCTTCCTTTATTGCTATTCCAATGATAAGAAAAGAACGCAAGGTTCAAATGATTAGAGCACAACACGATGGAAAAAATTTAGACCAAACGGCTAAAGATGCTAGCGTGATGATTTCTAAAGCAATGGCTCTAACCTTGAACTCGCCAGTAATTTCAGGTTCAGGTCCTGAGCCTTCTGTAGTTGGAACTGCGCTAGGTCTTCAAACGGGTCAAGAATCAGGTTTCATTCAGGGTAATACCGGAGTATTTATGGTTCGTTTAGTAGATTTTAATGGAGCCATAACCTTACCAAACTTTGCTCCATTTACACAGACACTTACGGCTAAAAATATCCAAAGCGCTAGTATTGGTGCTTACGAGGCCTTGAAAGATATGGCGGAGATTAATGACAATCGTCTTTTTTTCTACTAGAAAGTAAGTTTTAGGTCAGACAATTTTAAAATAGTTTCATATCCCTTGCTTTTAAAGTAGGGGATATTTTTTTGGATTTGAGTCACTAAAATAAAGTCGCCGCCCCAGGCTCCTAAACTTTTGATTTGCCCATTATCTTTTGAAAAGTCATTGAATAGGCTTTCTTGAATGGTGGGTATATTGAGATGGCTGGCCAATAATTTTTCGTGAGTCAAGAGTAATGATTCAAATGTATCTAGCTCTTTGGCCGCTGTAATGGACTGACTCAATGAACTTATTTCATTTATAAGGGTTTCGGACTTTGCTATTTTATTGTAGGCGCTTATGGCATCCTTACTGCTTTTTTTTTGGTTTAGGTAAACACAGCCAAGATCGTTTATAAAGGGAGGAGTAAAAGAAACTTCTTTAATGTAGGGGTCTGAAGCAGATGTTTTTTTATAAAGTATTGGACTTGTTGCTGTTGCACACGCGATATCGTAGCCACTGCCACCGAAACCTGCGTGTAATAATTCGAAAGGATTCACTTTTGCCCATTGTGCAATACAGCTGATGATTGTCGAAGAAGATCCAAATCCCCAAAGTCTAGGAAACTCTAGGTACGTCTCAACTCGAATATCCAGATTCTCGTTTACCAGGAAGTTAGCATTTAGTTTTCTCGCTTGTTTTAAAAGTGTTTCTAGTATTTTTGAAACTGGATCATTTTGTTTTGTTGGTTCAAAATTTAAAAGAGAAAAAACATCTTCGTACCATAAACTACCATCTTCCAAATAGGAGAGCCAATGTATCTTTTCTTTAGATGTTTTTATATTTAAAACCTCTATTGTTTGCCCTTGTTTACAAGGTACAGCTAAAGCTAAGGCTCCATCTAAAACAGCATATTCTCCGCTGATTAAAAGTTTTCCATTGGCGCTGTAGCTCTGTTTCATTTTCTGAGTTCTTCTAAGGCTTTTTGCACGGCTGCATTGCTCACCGTTTCGTTTTTAAAGTATGCTATAAGTTGATTTTTTTCTTCAGTTGTCGCCCCAAATCCATTGAGTATATTCAGTAAATGCATTTTCATGTGACCTTTTTGAATTCCTGTGGTAACGAGTGACTTCACTGCAGCGAAATTTTGAGCTAGTCCTGCGACTGCTGTAATTTTCATTAGCTCTTTAGCGTTTGGATTGCCTAAAATTCCCATTGCTAAGCGGACTAAAGGGTGTAATTTGGTAAGTCCACCGACAGTGCCTAAGGCTAAAGGAATTTCAATCCAAAAATGAAAATTACCCTTCTCAATTTTAGCATGAGTTAGACTCTGGTAACTTCCATTTTTAGCGGCATAAGCGTGAACGCCTGCTTCTACTGCTCTAAAGTCATTTCCCGTGGCTATTACTACGGCATCAATACCATTCATAATGCCTTTATTGTGTGTTACTGCTCTGTACGGCTCGGCATGGGCGATTTGTAAGGCTGTAAGAAAATTTTCTGCAAACTCTTGGCCATCTATATCATTTTCTCTGAGCTCTTCGACGGGGCAACTCACCTTTGCTCTAACAAGGCAATTAGGAACGTAATTACTCAAGATACTCATGACTATCTTGGGTTTGTGACCCTCAAAACAGGTTTGTTGTTCAGCTAGAGTTTCAAATGTCTTTGCGATTTGTTCTAAGCATGAATTGATAAAATTTGCGCCCATGGCGTCTAAGGTTTCAAAGCACATATGTATTTGAAAATAACCCTCGAGTTGAGTGGTTTTATCTACGAGTTTCATGTCGAGAATACCCCCACCTCGAGCCTGCATATTTTTGGTAATTTCGGCAGCGCTATCTAAAAGTTCATGTCTATGAGATTCAAAGAAATCTTTAATTTTCAAGGGGTTACCTGAATAAATCAAATGAATTTGTCCTACTTTTTCCGTTTGAACTACTTCTGTTTTAAAGCCACCTCTGTTTAACCAAAATTTTGCTGCTTTCGCTGCTGCTGCGACTACAGAACTTTCTTCAATAGCCATTGGAATAGCATACACCTTTTGGTCAATTAAAAAATTGGGAGCAATAGCAAAAGGCATGTAATAATTACTCAGGGTATTTTCAATGAATTCGTCGTGAATTTTTTGAACGTCAGGGTCGCTATTGTTGTAGCGATTGAGCAGGGATTTAGATTTTTCTGGATTGTTGGAATAATACTCGCACAGCCAGTCTATTTTCTGCTCTTTTGTGAGCTTTGAAAAACCAGAAATGACATTTTTCATAGCAATTAAGTTATTTACTCAAATATACAATTCAATAAGAATTTAAATTCTGAATAATAATTAGTAAACTTGAAATTCTAAATTCATATCAATGAAACAACTAATGTTAACTGTGCTTTTGAGTCTAAGCTTGTCCTTAAGCGCACAACAAAAACAAATTACACTTGAAGATATTTGGTCTAATGGAACTTTTAGATCTGAGTCTATAGCCTCACTTCGATCGATGAATAACGGCTATGATTACACCGTTATTGAATTCAATGAGGGTGACTCAGAAATTGTACAGTACGAATATAAGGGGATGACTAAAAAAGGAGTGGTGCTTACTTCAGGAGACGACGAAATCCCTGATTTTAGCACTTATGCCTTTAGTGAAGATGAAAGTAAAATACTTATTGGAACCAAAATCAGACCAATTTTTAGGAGGTCTCGAATTGGAGTATACTATGTATATACTTCTAAGGCTAAGTCTTTAGTTGTCGTAGATAGTGACCCTATTCAATCTCCAGCATTTTCTCCTAATGGAGATAAGGTGGCTTATGTCAAGGACAATAATATCTACATTTTCGATATTGAAAATAACTTACGTACGCAAATTACCTCAGATGGTGAAAAAGGTAAAATAATCAATGGATTATCAGATTGGGTCTATGAGGAAGAGTTTTCTATCGTTCGTGCCTTCGAATGGAATTCGTCGGGCTCGCATATTGCTTATTTAAAATTTGATGAGTCTGAAGTACCCATGTTTTCAATGGATATCTACGGTAAAGATCTTTATCAATATCCATACACCTTCAAGTATCCAAAGGCTGGAGAGAAAAATGCCGAATTGAGTTTACACCTCTTCGATGTCAATCAGAATTCCCATGCCAAAGTTAAATTTCCTGAGGTCGATTACATTCCCCGAATAAAATGGATGAATGAGCCAGAGTTACTAACTGTACAAACCTTGAATAGACACCAAAATCACCTCAAGATATTTCAGGTGAACACAGCGAACAATTCGGCGGATTTGTTTTTTGAAGAGAAAGATGATGCCTATGTTGATATCCATGATAATTTGACCTTTTTAGCTGATGACGATTTCATATGGACCTCTGAGCGAGACGGGTTTAACCACCTCTATCTCTACAATTCTGATGGTACACTAAAAAGACAAATCACTACAGGAAATTGGGAGGTTACTTCATATTATGGATATGACTCGAAACGAGACAGAATTTTTTATCAATCGACAGAGCAAGGTTCAACCCAGCGGCACGTCTATAGTATCAATGCCAAAGGAAAGCGTAAAATCTTACTCACCCCAGATTCTGGAACAAATAGCGCTCAGTTTAGTAAACAATTTTATTACTTCATCAATACACATCATTCGGCAAATATGCCCTATCAATTTACACTGCACTTAGCTCGAAATGGAATGCAGATGATGATGCTTAAAGACAACAAGGCGCTCAAAAATCGCGTTGCTAACTTTGAGATGACTCCAAAAGAATTTTCTACGCTTCGCGTAGGAGACCACGATTTGAATATGTATATGATTAAACCGCTGGATTTTGATGCTTCTAAAACCTATCCTCTTTTGATGTTTCAATACAGCGGACCAGGTTCTCAACAAGTCGGTGACCGATGGAATGGAACCAATGATTATTGGCACCAAATGTTAGCTCAACAGGGATATATAATCGCCTGTGTTGACGGAAGAGGCACTGGATTTAAAGGAAGAGACTTTAAAAAGAGTACCTACTTGAATTTAGTAAAATACGAAACGGAAGATCAAATTGAGGCGGCAAAAATATTGAGTCAACGCTCGTATATTGATGAAGAACGTACTGGGATTTGGGGCTGGAGCTTCGGAGGTCATATGTCTACCAATGCTATACTCAAAGGAAATGACACCTTTGAAGTAGCCATTGCCGTTGCTCCTGTAACGAGCTGGAGATTCTACGATACCATATATACAGAACGTTTTTTAAGAACGCCTGAAGAGAATCCAGAAGGATATGACAATGAATCTCCATTTAATTATCCAGAACTCTTAAAGGGAAAATATTTACTTGTTCACGGAAGTGGTGACGACAACGTGCATGTGCAAAATTCAATGCGAATGATAGACGCTCTTATTCAGGCGAATAAACCTTTTGATTGGGCCATTTATCCAGACCGCAATCACGGCATATACGGAGGTAATACAAGATTACATCTCTACAATAAAATGACTAGCTTTATTAAAGACAACTTATAAAACTTATGGACACACCTCACCAAGAACGACAAATTTTAGGACATCCTCAGGGATTATTTTATCTATTTTTTGCAGAATTATGGGAACGATTTAGTTTCTATGGAATGCGGGCATTGCTCTCGCTTTACATGGTTAACGTTATTTTCGAAGCTCTTGTCGAGAGAGACTTTGCAACTGCTGCGGTCTACTCTTCTTATGGGTCTTTGGTTTATGCCTCAACAGTGATTGGAGGTCGAATCTCTGATTCTCTTATCGGAATGCGAAAATCTATCTTTTTAGGAGGAATTTTAATGGCCATTGGTCACTTTGTATTGGCGATTGAAAATAATGTAGCCTTTTTTCTGGCGCTGTCTTTTATTATTGTTGGAAATGGATTTTTTAAACCCAATATTTCAACATTTGTAGGAACATTGTATAAGGATGGCGACCCCCGAAAAGAATCTGGATTTACTATTTTTTACATGGGTATTAATATTGGAGGATGGGCTGCACCTCTTCTTTGCGGCTGGTTAGCTGCTACTTATGGCTGGCACTACGGTTTTGGGCTAGCTGGAATCGGAATGCTTGTAGGTTTGCTGTTTTTCTGGAGTGGAATTCGAAAAGGTGTTTTTGGAGATAAAGGACAGGCGCCAGACCAAGCTGTGGTTGATGCTAAATTTGCAGGTGTAAAACGCGGAAATTGGGTAACCATTTTAGCCTTTCTTGCGGCTCCTGTTATCGCTTTACTTTTATCGTCTTACCAACCAATTTACGACGATCAAAATTTGGTCAATATTATCTTTAAGGGTATCGGAATATTTATTTTGATTTATCTGGCCTATATCTTGTATCAGGTCACTGCCGAAGAACGTAAAAAACTTTTTGTCGCTATATTAATAACCTTATTTATGACTGTTTTCTGGGGCTTTCACGAACTCTCAGGTAGTGTAATAACTCTATTTTCGGCACGAAATGTCGATTTGACCATCATGTCTGCAGCTCAAACGAACTCGTTGAATTCAATGTTTATTATTCTATTGGCCATACCGATTTCGATGATGTGGACTCGACTTGCTAAGCGGGGTAAAAATCCGCGAACGCCTTATAAATTTGGAATGGGATTGTTGTTTGCAGGACTGAGTTTTTATATTTTATCTATATCTGACGCTAGCGCTAATGAGGAAGGATTAGTTCCATTTAGCTATCTGTTCATCATGTATTTCTTAATTTCTGTAGGTGAATTATTCATGTCACCAGTAGGTCTTTCTAAAATTACAGATCTATCACCTAAAAGAATTGTCGCTTTTGTTATGGGGGTATGGTTCTTATCTTCTGCATTTGCATTTCAGGTTGTTGGTTTTATCGGAAAAAAATTAGCCATTGAAAGTTCTGATGCTCAAGTTGGAGGATTTGAGACCCTATCGGTATATACAGAAGGCTTCGAGCTTATTGCGATTTATTCACTCGCAGCCGGTGTATTGGTGTTAATTTGCGCTCCAATTATTAATAAATTAATGGGAGACGTTCACTAAACAGTACAATTATCAAAAGAATTACAGCCCCTCTTACTATGTATAGGAGGGGTTTTTGTTTGCATTTCAAATAAAAATAACGGTACCAAGGACCTATTTTTTTGGGAATATATAGACTGTATATTTCATTTCTCGACTGAAATAGAAGATAAAGATAGACCTGATAGAGAATTATATACATACCTAAAACATGTAATTTTGAGACTTGAAAAACGTAAAAATAGCTCCAACATTGACTGTCTAACCAGTTGACAATTTGAAACAATAGTTCTACACTATGGATATAAAGGGTCGATATGCTTGGAAAGATGCAAACTCCTATTGCTGTAAAAAGAATGAGAGGGAATAAGGGGGTTGTTAAGAGATTACTTTATAAAAGAGCGAAGGAAACAAATGAAAGTAGTGCAGACTTAATGGTAATACACCTAGTTATGCGCAAAAACTAATGAGGACTATTTGAGCGATATTTTTGATAATTCTGTTTTCAATTAACACTCTTTTATTTAATAGCGGATAAAAAAGTAAGATTCCTAAAACCGCGCTATATGAAAATTGAAAACTGACATCAAAAATCAGATAAGGATTAAAGCATAAACTGATAAAGGCAGTGAGCAATAGAATATGAATAGGAGAGGTCCATTTGTGCAAGTGTTTCAGAAAAAGCCAAATACTAATACCCAATACTGCTCGACTCGCTGAAGGTGAAAACCCTAGGAGTGCTGCATAAGACCATAGAATTGATAAGCGCAGAAGCAATTGTACCTTTTTATTGAACCAGAAGGTGATTCGCTCAAGCATTATAAAAAGTAATCCAATATGCATTCCAGATATCGCTAGCATATGGGCAATTCCGGCATATTGAAATTTGCTTAATACTAAAGGATCTAAATCTTTTTTGTCTCCTAAAAGAAGTGTTTGGGTAAAGCCAAATAAATGCTGGGGTAAATGATTTTTCCATATAGTTTGCAGATGACTTTTCACTCTAGATTTTATTTTTTTTGACCTATGGAGATAATGAACAGTGGTGATCCACGATTGATAGCGAATTCCCTTTTTGGCTAAATAGGTTTTATAATCAAAAGTTGAACTAAAATTTTCAACTTTACTCAAGCTGCTTTTTACGAGATAAAAGGCATTTTCATGAAGTGCTTTTTTTGAGAAAAGTAAAATTTGGTGTTGTTCAAATATCGCTTCGTATTTGTAGAATTTGGATGTTTTATCTTTCTCTTCTTCAATAAAAAAAACACGCCACTGCTCAGAGGTATAGAGTATTTCTTTGGGATAATAATCTTTGGTGTGATGTGCGCTCAATACCACGGTAAAAAATCCAAAAGCCATCCAAAAAAGTTTAGGAAAGAAGTAGAAACTCAATATAAGAATGCAAAATGCAAACAGTAAATGAGGTATGGCTGAAGGGTAATAATATGAAATTAGAATTCCACTAATCTGAAAGAGTAGTAGAAGAATTAAATTATTGCTTTGTTTTTTCAATAATTAGTTTTGCGGCCCTTTCACTTGCACCTTTATTGCCTAAAAGTTTCTCAAGTTTCATATAATCTTCACCTAATTGAGCTCTTTTTGTAGCATCTAAAATAGCATCTAATGCTTGACTCAGATTCTCTGTATTTAAATCACTTTGAATGAGTTCAGTTACAGCGGGTCGATCTAAAATAATATTCACTAGTGAAATGTATTTCAAGTCAATAATTTGTTTGGCAATAAAATAAGTCAGTGTGTTGGCCTTATAACAGACCACTTGCGGAACTTTAAACAGGGCAGTTTCAAGAGTAGCTGTTCCTGAGGTAACAAGAGCTGCATGTGCTTGGGAAAGCAAATCATATGTTTGATCATACCTTACTTCAATTGGCTTTTTCAAATTTGATTCGTAAAATCCTTGATCGATATGCGATGCGCCAGCAATAATATATTGGTACTGTTCTGGGGTATTGCATACTGAGGACATAATAGGAAGCATTCTCTTTATTTCTTGTTTTCTGCTTCCTGGAAGTAATACAATCAAGGGTTTATTGAGGTCTTTTTTCACCTTTTTCACGCTACTGTATTCATGTATCGCATCGATTAGTGGATGTCCCACAAAATTGACCTTTACACTATGTTTCTGATAAAAGTCAGGCTCGAAGGGTAAAATCACATAGAGGTGATCAATTGTACTTTTTATTTTGGAAATTCGTTTTTCTCGTGAAGCCCAAATTTGAGGAGTGATATAGTAATGGGTTTTTAAATTTTGTGTTTTTGCCCATTTAGCAATTCTCAAATTAAATCCAGAAAAGTCAATGAAAATCAAAGCGTCTGGTTTAAAGGATGTAATGTCTCTTTTACAGTATTTGAGATTATTGAAGATTTTACGAAGGTTAAATAGAACTTCAATAAAACCCATAAACGACATTTGTTTGTAATGTCTTGCCAATTCAGCTCCAGCTTTTTGCATTAAATCACCTCCGAAACATCGAATTTCAGCTTCTGAATCAAGTGCTCGAATACGCTTGACCAAATTTGACCCGTGTAAATCACCAGAAGCTTCTCCAGAAATGATATAATATCTCATATGAACGGTTTGGCTCTAAAATAGATTAGTTCGATTTTTTGTTTTTGCAGTTTATAAATTAAAAAACAGCTTTCCAAGCAGAAGCCCTATGGCTAAGAATATAGTATACATTAAAATCCCTCTCGCTCTCAGGTCTAAGTTCTTTTTGAGCATAAGAAAAAAGGCGCCTAAATCTAACACTGCCCCTAAACTCAAAAGACTATCTAGATAACCATCTTCATAAGCAACTTCAAGACTTTTGTCTATTCCCAATTTAGAAAATAGTAAAATATAAAAGCACACACCTAAGAAGTGAAGGGCAAGGCCCACCGAAAAACCATAGGCGATTTCCTTTTGTCTAATTGTCATGAATGTTCCAAGAATTAAGAGTTGCTATGCTGTGATGTGCTGTTAAATCAAATTGACAAGGAACTACCGAGATAAAATAATCTTCTAAGGCATTTATGTCCGTGTCTTCTCCTTGATCTAATAACCGAAAATCTCCTGTGAGCCAATAGTAATCTTTACCTGAAGGGCTTTGTCTTTTATCGAATTTTTCTTTCCAATTAGCTCTGGCTTGGCGACATATTCGTATTCCTTTATAAGGTTCTTCTCCTCTAGCTTTAGGGAAATTGACATTCAAGACGGTGTCTTTTGGTATTCCATGCTGTAAGGCCTCTCTGACCAAGAGCTTTATACCGTTTTTACACGATTCAAAATTAGCATCATACGCAAAATCACACAAGGAGAATCCTATAGATGGAATTCCTTCAATCCCGGCTTCCATTGCAGCCGACATTGTTCCTGAGTAAATGACATTAATCGAGGCATTGGAGCCGTGGTTGATTCCAGACACACAGATATCTGGCTTTTTAGGCAACAATTCTTGTAATGCTAGTTTGACACAGTCTGCCGGAGTTCCGCTGCAACTGTAGACTTCAAAATTATTGTTAAGACCGTGTAAATTTACCTTTTGCACGCTCAATGTACTATCTAATGTTATAGCGTGGCCCATTCCTGATTGAGGGCTGTCAGGAGCTACAACAAAGACATTTCCAATTTCTTGCATGAATTCAATAAGCCTTCTCAATCCTCTAGAATTGATTCCATCATCGTTTGTTATAAGTATTAATGGCTTGTGCATCACTGTATTTTATCAAATTTACGTTCTTTTTAACTTCGCTTTGGCATTTATTTTTCTTTAACTTTACGAGTTTTACAACGTAAAATAATTGTTTGTTTAGATGAAAAGGAATTTAATTTTTGGTTTCGGCTTTTTTTTCTTAGCCGTTGCCTCGTGTAGTTTTACTAATAATTCGTCCTTTGACGATAGCGATAAAGATAAACTGTTGATTGATTTAATCAGCTACGTGCTTGAGAAAGGGCATTATGAGCCCAAGAATCTTAACGATCGTTTTTCTTCAAAAGTTTTTGATCGCTTATTTGAAAATTTAGACCCTTTAAAACGTTACTTTCTCTCTTCTGATCTAGAAGAGTTCGAGCCGTATCGATTTCAAATTGACGATCAAATAAAAAATACTGATTTGAGTTTTTTCAATAAAGTATATGAGCGTTTTGAAGAGAGACAAAGCCAAGCTAAAGAGCGCTACCAAAAAGTACTCTCTAAGCCTTTCGATTTCTACACAGAAGATGAAATATTAGTCGACTATGACAAATTAGGATTTGTTGAGACCGAAAAAGAGTTGGCTAATCGTTGGCGTAAACAATTGAAGTTGAATGCGCTAAACACCTACGATTCTAAAATTGAAACTTTTTTGAGTAAAAATGAAGTAGAATTAAAAGCCGTAAAACGCTCAAAACTTAAAGAAATTGAAGGCGAATCACGCGAACAAACTCGAAAAGACCTTTTTGAATATTTTGATTTTTTAGAAGACTTTGACAAAGAAGACACTTTCGTGGAATTCTTAAACGCCATCGTAGAGGAATACGATCCTCATACTTATTATATGGCTCCTACAGACAAAGATCGTTTTGACATTAGTATGTCAGGAAAATTTGAGGGAATTGGAGCTCGTCTTCAGAAAAAACCTGAGGGAACCAAAATTGTAGAAATTATTTCAGGAGGCCCAGTTTGGAGAGCACAATCCCTAGAAGTAGGAGATGAAATTTTGAAAGTCAGGCAAGCAGGTGAAGAATTGAGCGTAAATATTGTAGGTATGCCTATCGATGATGCGATTAAACTCATTAAGGGACCCAAAGGAACCGAGGTGTTTTTAACTGTTAAAAGAGTGGACGGGCAAATAAATGAGGTGGCCATTGCTCGCGATGTTGTGGAGTTAGAGGAGTCTTACGCTAAATCTGTCATTATTGAAGATCAAGAGAAAGGTAATTTTGGCTTGATCAATCTCCCTAAATTTTATATCGATTTTAAAGATTACGACAATCGAAATGCCGCTACCGATGTGTTGAAAGAAATCGAAAATCTAAAAAAAGAAGGTGTTGAAGGCCTTATACTTGATTTGCGAAACAATGGAGGAGGCTCACTAAAGACGGTTATTGATATGGCCGGATACTTTATCTCAGAGGGTCCCATTGTTCAAGTGAGTTCTTTGGGCAAAAAAAAAGAAATTCATGAAGACAATGATGAACGCGTGCAATGGGATGGTCCCTTGGTTGTTCTTGTCAATGAGTTGTCTGCTTCTGCCTCAGAGATATTAGCTGCTGCCATACAAGACTACAAGCGAGGAGTTATTCTAGGGAGTACCCAAACCTTCGGTAAAGGAACGGTGCAGAATTTGATTCCACTTGATAATATTGTGCGGTCTAATGAATTTGGAGATTTAGGTGCTTTAAAGATTACTACTCAGAAATTTTATCGCATTAATGGAGGCTCGACTCAACTTAGAGGAGTTACTTCGGATATACCCCTGCCAGATCGATATTCGTATATTGACATTGGTGAGCGTGACCACGATAATCCCATGAAATGGGATCAAATTTCACCTACTAATTACTCGGTTTGGGAAAATAAAATTGATTTTGAAGAGGTAATTTCAAGTAGTAAGGCTCGTGTTTCTAAGTCTAAGGAAATGCAACTTATTGACCAGGAGGCAAAGTGGATTATGGAGCAGCGTGAAAACAAGTTGGTTTCTCTCAATTACGCCCAATACTTAGAAGAAGAAAAAGAACTCAAAGAAGAAACTGACAGGTTTGAAGTATTGGATGAGTACGACTCGAAACTTAATTTTTCATCCTTGAAGGATGAAGAGCGGTTGTTTTCTACTGATTCTATACTTCGTGAAAAAAGAGCCAGGTGGCATAAAGAACTCTCTCGAGACTTGTATGTCGAAGAAGCTGTAGAAGTATTAAAAGATTTAAAAAAGTATACTTTTAAAAGGCCTACGCCAATCAAAGGGTAAACTTTAAATTGCCCCGTCTTGATTCAGTCTATTGGCGTCCATTTTAAGGAAGATAAAGAGCATCAAAGACATAAATAACTGCCCAGAGCCTCCGTAACTAAAAAAAGGCAAGGGAATGCCTATAGTGGGTAAAAGTCCTAGTACCATACCGATATTGATCACAAAGTGAAACATCAGTATTGCGGTAATTCCATAACCGAATAGGCGATTAAAATGTCTTTTTTGACGTTCTGCGATTCTTTCCAATCTATTGAGTAAGATTACAAAAGCAATGATCACTAAAGCAGATGCTATAAATCCCCATTCTTCACCCACAGAACTAAAAATGTAGTCGGTATGTTGTTGAGGGACAAAGTCTCCTTTCGTCCGAGTTCCTTTTAAAAATCCTTTCCCGAACCATCTTCCTGAGGCAATAGCTTCTTCTGCTTGAATCGTGTTGTATCCAATGCTTTTGCGAATAGATTCAAGCTCATTTGTGTTTTTCTCTAGGTTCAACCATAGATTGAAGCGGTCTCGGTGTCGGTCTTCAAATACCTCTTCAAACACATAAGTTGTTCCTGAAATAATTAAACCTGAAAAAAGCACAAAAGTGGCCATGGCTATTCGTGGAATTTTAATCTTAGGAGATTTAAATCCAAAGTAAAACAGAAGTAACACACCGTAAATAATTCCTATAATTATTGGGCCGAACATTAAAGTAAGCCCAAATAAAAGTGCTAAGACAATGGCAAAGACAAGAAAGTAAATAGGAAAACCCTCGTAAAATAAAACCAGAAATAAAGCTAAAAAGATAAGTGCACTTCCTGGATCCGGTTGAGGAACTACAAGTATTACTGGCGCGAGAATTAAAAGAACAGCAAAGGCCTGGCTAGAGGTTTTTTTGATGTCTGTTTGAAAGTCACTTAGGTATTTGGCTAATCCTAATACAGTAGTTAGTTTGGCAAATTCAGAGGGTTGAAAATTAAAGGCTCCCAAATCATACCAGGATGTTGCTCCGGCTATTGTTTCTCCAAAGGCGAATAAACCGATCAGAAGAAATAAACCTATAAAGTAAAAAATAGATGAAAAACGCTCAAAAAATCGATCATCTAGTAGTGAGATGCTGAAAAACATCACGATGGATAAGCAAAAGAAGAAAAGCTGTTTTCCGTAATATGTGCTAAAATCAAATAATGAGGTGTCAGTGTCGCTAATGGTTGTTGAATAGAGGTTGAGCCATCCGAAAAAACTCAATGAAAGGTAAAGTAGTAAAATGAGCCAATCGACTCTCCAAAGAAATGATTTACCAGACATACTCGTTGATTTCGAAAGGCTTACCACTGAGTGGCTTTGCGTATTCATGATCAAGTGTTTTGGTCAACATACGCGTTTCTAAATCTTTTCGACTGATTTCTCCTTTGATATATTTTTCTATCATTAAAGAAGCAATGTGTCCCGCGTAACGACTTCCATAATAACCGTGTTCAATATAGACTGCTAGTGCTATCCTCGGATTTTCAACGGGAGCAAAGGCTATAAATACTGAATGGTCTGTCAATTGTGTCTTTACGCCATTTATGATAGTGAAATTTTCTACCGTTCCTGTTTTTCCTGCGATTTCAACGTCAGGTGCTTGAATCCATCTCGCAGTTCCTCTTTTGTAGACTTCACTCATTCCTTTTACAATTGGATCAAAGTGCTTGCTGTCGATAGAAGTAAATCGTTTTCTTTTAAATCTCGATGGAATTTCTGATCCGTCTGAAATATTTTTAATGATATGAGGGGTAATAAAATAACCTTTATTGGCAATGGCTGCTGTCATATTGGCAAGTTGGATCGGAGTGGCGGCTACTTCACCCTGACCTATCGCATTAGAAATGATATAACTATTGTACCATTGATTTTTTCCATAGGCTCTATTGTAGTATGCAGTATTTGGAATTCGTCCTGGCCGACCTGTTGGTAGATCTGTTCCCAAATAGTTCCCAAGTCCAAAACTTTTCATGTGCTTAGTCCATGATTCGTGAGCTTCAGCGGTATTTTCATACTTGTTGTAAAAGTTATTGAAGACATCTACAAAATAGGCATTACATGAGTGTCGAATACCGTCATTTAAGTCGCGATGGCCACCACCGCAGTGGCATCCTCTTTTTACACCACCTACATAAAAGCCTTCATAACAGCGTACTTTTTCGTTTTGATCAAGGGTACCTTCTTGAAGGGCAGCAAGCGCATTTAAGACTTTGAAAGGAGAACCAGGAGAGGGTTCGGCTAGTATTGAACGGTCCCAAGTAGGTTTAGAAATGGAGTCGTAATGTAACTTGGTATAATTTTTTGACCTTTTTCGTCCTACAAGAAGTGATGGGTCATAGGTTGGTCCACTGACCATACTCAAAATCTCTCCTGTTTTGGGTTCTAGAGCAACGATTCCTCCTCTTTTCCCGTTCATAAGCTTTTCGGCATACTCTTGGAGTTCTTTATCTATGGTGATATTAATATCAAGACCTATTCTCGCGACGGTATCATATGTGCCGTTTTCATAGGGGCCTATTTCTCTGTTGAAACGGTCTTTTTGAATGTATTTTACTCCTTTACTCCCTTTCAGGAATTTCTCATATTGTTTTTCGATTCCTGTACGACCTATATTTTCACCTTGAATATAATAAGAGTTCTTATTGATATCCTCTTGATTGACTTCTGAGATGTATCCAAGCACATTCGCTCCAGCTTCGGTATAGTAATCTCTCAATGATTTCGCACGAACGAAAAAACCAGAGAAACGCCTCATTTTTTCTTGAAAAACGGCATATTCATTTTTGGATAAATTCGACAGTACGACAGAAGGTAATCGAGTAGAGTATCGCTTCGCTCGCGCCAAGGTTTTGTCAAGTTGTTTTTTACTAATATTGAGCATTTGACAGAAGGCCAAAGTATCTAAATTTTCGATGTCACGGGGTATGACCATTATGTCATAGGCCGGTTGATTGGCTACGAGTAATTGGTTATTTCTGTCATAGATAAAACCGCGCTCCGGATAGGTTTTTTCAACTTTGATGGCTAGGTTGTCCATCATTTGTTTGCTCTTGTCGTATTTGATGATTTGTAAATACCCTAATCTAAAAATAAAGGTGAGGCCTATGAGCGTGGTGAGTATATTAAAAACAAATCGTTGCATTTAGATATTCCTAGGTATTATAAAAGTGATAATTAAACTAATTCCGAAACTTAAAAATGTAGTAAGCACTGTTTTGTTAAAAATAAGTAAGATGTGTTTAAAATTGAATATTTCTAGGATGAAAAATAAAAATGCTTCGAGGGACAACAGTATGAATAAAAAGCTAAGTCTTTGCGCTCTAGAAGTACCTTGGAAATGATTGTTTTGAAATTCAATATTATTTCCAAAGCAAAATTTTAAAATACTCGGACGTAAATAGGCTATTGTACTTAATGAAAATGCGTGAAATGCTACTGTGTCGGTGAATATATCGATGACGAGTCCAAGAAAAAAGGCGACTACCATCATGATATTCTTTGGAATATACATCGGAAACCAAAACAGAAAAAGTGCAGGAATGAAAGGGATGTATTGTCCCAAAACAATGAGGTTATTTAGAATTAACACTTGAACAAATATTAATCCAATAAAACGTAAGGCGAGATTTCCTAGATCATTGGTGATCATTCAATAGCGGTTTTAGACTGAAGCGTACTGATTTCATTTTTGTTTTTATTGTTAATTAATTTAACGTATTTAAGGTTGGCTAAATCATTACTCAACTTAACTTTTATCTCATAAAAACTTTGATTATTTGGAATGTTGTAATCTACTACAGTTCCAATTAAAATTTCTTCAGGAAAAATATTGGACATTCCTCCTGTGACAATGGTATCACCTATCGCAACAGCTGCATTTTTAGGAACGTCAAATAAATTGAATAAGGTATAGTCTATTCCATCCCAACTTAGAAAACCAAAGTGATCTGAATTTTTGAGTTTGGCATTGATTTGCACATCGGCATGCGCTACCGAAGCTATAGTTGCATATTGTGCGGATACTTCGTCTACTACCCCAACAATTCCATCTTCATTAATAACGCCCATATCTGTTGTCACTTCATCATTGGCACCTATATCGATGGTAAGGTAGTTTCTGTAACGACTAATGCTGTTTTTGATAATTTTTGCTGAGTAATACTTGAATTGATTTTCGCCAAATGCTGTATTTAATGCAGCCCGATTTAACTGCTGAATGGAACTTTTTAATTGTTCCAACTCGTTTTTTAACGCAATGTTTTCTTCGTTTAATACGTTGTTAACCTTTTTTAAATCAAAATAGGTAGAGGCTTCGCTGCTCCATTGTTGCAACCCACTGCTAAGTGCATTAGCCGAGTTTAAGTATTGTCTTTTGTGATAAGAGTGAGAATTGATACTTAGCGTCAAACTTATCAATAGTAATAGAAGGTAGAGAAGTTCTACTTGTCTTTTAAATAAGAATGAAATGATTTGCTGCATATCACAGATTCAACGTATTATCTCACTAAAATATTTTTAAAGATTTCTAAATTTTTAAGGGCAATACCTGTTCCCCGCACTACTGCTCGTAGCGGATCTTCTGAAATATAAACGGGTAAATCTGTTTTGTTTGAAAGTCTCGTATCTAGTCCTCTGAGTAAGGCCCCTCCACCTGCTAAGTATATTCCTGAATTGTAAATGTCAGATGCGAGTTCTGGAGGAGTTTGAGAAAGTGTTTCCATAACTGCGTCTTCAATTCGAATGATACTCTTATCTAAGGCTTTTGCTACGTCTTTGTGTGTCATTAGCACAGACTTAGGCTTTCCAGTTAAAAGATCTCTACCTTGAATCTCCATCTCATTTGGTGGATTTTCTAGGTCGTCAAGTGCTGAGCCACATTCAATTTTTATTTTTTCACCTGTACTCTCACCGATAAAGAGGTTAAACTGAGTACGCATGTAATTCACGATATCGTTGGTGAAAACGTCTCCAGCAATTTTAACTGAACGGTCACAAACAATGCCCCCTAATGCAATTACTGCTATTTCCGTAGTTCCTCCCCCTATATCAACAATCATATTTCCTTTTGGTTCCATGATGTCTAAACCAATACCTATAGCGGCTGCCATGGGTTCGTGAATTAAGTGTACTTCTTTACCGTTAACTCGTTCGGCAGATTCTTTAACGGCGCGCATTTCTACTTCAGTTATACCTGAAGGAATACAAATTACCATACGAAGTGAAGGTGGAAACAACTTTTTCTTTAATGCTGGAATGGCCTTGATTAGCATACTGATCATTTTTTCAGATGCGTCAAAGTCTGCAATCACTCCGTCTTTAAGTGGACGAATGGTTTTGATGTTTTCATGCGTCTTTCCTTGCATCATGTTGGCCTCTCGACCTACAGCAATAATTTTACCGGAAGTACGATCACGGGCTACGATAGAAGGAGAGTCCACAACAACCTTATCGTTGTGTATTATGAGGGTATTGGCCGTTCCAAGGTCAATAGCGATTTCTTCGGTTAGGAAATCAAGAAATGCCATATCAAATAAGGGGTTTTAATTTAAAGTATCTACTACTCTTGTAAAAGTAAGATTTTTAGTGTTTAAAATGACGAATTCCAGTCATTAACATTGACATTTTTGCATTATTGCAAAAATTTATACTCAACTCGTCTTTGATCGATCCTCCAGGTTGTATTACGGAAGAGATTTTTTCATTGTGGGCAATTTCTACGCAGTCTGGAAAAGGAAAAAAGGCATCACTAGCCATCACCGCTCCTTCGAGTTCAAATTTGAATGCTTTTGCTTTCTGTATCGCTTGTCGAAGTGCGTCGATACGAGAGGTTTGTCCTGTTCCTGAGGCCATAAGTTGACGGTTTTTGGCCAAGACTATAGTGTTACTCTTGGTGTGTTTACAAATTTTTGCTGCAAATAGTAAATCGTCAATTTCACGTTGACTTGGGCTGATTGTCGTCACGGTCTTTAATTGGTCTTGAGTTTCGGTAAGACTGTCTTGCTGTTGCCATAAGAAACCGTTCAGTGCTGTTCTGACTTGCGTTTTAGGTATATTCCAATTTTTTTGGACAAGTAATATGCGATTCTTTTTTTCTTGTAGTTTGGCTTGTGCTTCAGCATCAAATTCTGGCGCAATGACGACTTCACAAAATAGGCTTGATATTTCTTCTGCTGTTTTTAAATCGATACAAGAATTGGTAATTAAGATACCGCCAAAAGCAGAAATAGGATCACCTGCAAGGGCGTCTACGTAGGCTTGATGAAGATTTTCTCTAGTGGCCAATCCACACGCGTTATTGTGTTTTAGAATGGCAAATGTGGGAGAGTCATTTTTAAACTCTCGCATAAGTTGAACGGCAGCATCGACATCAAGTAAGTTGTTATAAGAAAGAGCTTTTCCGTGAAGCTGATCAAACAAGCCGTTGAAGTCTCCAAAAAACGTTCCTTTTTGATGTGGATTTTCTCCGTATCTAAGGCTCATTTGTTGTTGCTCGCTCAATTTTAATACAGGATCTGACTCTTCATTCTGTCCTGCGAAATAATTATATATAGCCGTGTCGTAATGAGACGAAAGTTGAAATGAAGCCGCTGCAAAACGCTGCCTTTCTTCCAAGCTGGTTTTGGCATCTTTAGTATTTAAGATTTCTATAAGTCCTGTGTATTGGTCTTGTGAGGAAATACAGAGCACATCTTTGTAATTCTTTGCCGCCGCTCTAATCAATGAAATCCCACCAATATCTATTTTTTCAATGATATCTGTATGACTTTGACCTGAAGCTACTGTTTTTTCGAAAGGATAAAGATCTACGATGACTAAATCGAGTTGTGGAATGTCGTACTTGCTGCATTCCTCTTGATCAGAACTTACGTCTTGACGATTTAAAATACCACCAAAGACTTTAGGGTGAAGTGTTTTTACCCGACCTCCTAAAATAGAAGGGTATGCTGTTAAATCTTCAATGGGAATAACATCGACTCCACGATCTTTTATGAATTTTTCTGTTCCACCTGTAGAGTATATGCGAACGCCTAGTTCCTTCAGTTTTTGAACAATAGGTGCAAGCCCTTCTTTGTGAAATACTGAAATTAGGGCGTTTTGTATTTTTTTTTCCAAAACGAGCTGATTTTAAAAGCCCAAAATTAGATGTTTTTGAGGCTAAGCCAAAATGCCTGCTACCATTCTGTTAACAAGTTCGAGAAATTGTTCATCTTTTTTGTTAAAAGCATTTATGGTGTTTGAATCGATATCAATTTGACCTATGTTTTTACCTTCTAAAAAGAGGGGTACTACGATTTCACTTTTGACATTGATGCTACATGCGATATAATTGTCTTGAGCCTGAACATCTGGAACAACAAAATTGTTATTGCTTTCTGCAACTTGTCCGCAGATTCCTTTTCCGAATGGAATAACGTTGTGATCAGTGGGTTCACCAGCAAATGTTCTTAGATGAAGTTCAGGTTTCTCTTCATGGTGAAAATAAAAGCCTACCCAATCGTAATGAGCTATTGAGGATTGAAGGAGTGCACAGATGTTTTCCAAGCGTTCTGCAACTGTTAGTTCTTCGTTCTTAGTTATTTGTTGTATTGCTGTTTCTAATTCTTCAAAATTTGCCATGATTAACGAATTTAGGGTAAAATAGGTTTAACTAAAAAAGCCACCTACTTGAGGTGGCTTTTTTATTCAAGTTTCTATTTTATTACATCATTCCTGGCATTCCACCACCCATTGGAGGTCCTGCTGGAGGAGCGTCTTCCTTGATATCGATTAATGCACATTCTGTGGTTAAGATCATACCTGATACTGAAGCGGCGTTTTCGATAGCTACACGAGTCACTTTTTTAGGATCGATAATTCCTGCCTCCATTAAATTCACATAAGTTTCTGATTTTGCATCGTAACCAAAGTCATTTTTACCTTCCATTACTTTGGCTACAACAACAGATCCTTCACCACCAGCGTTTTCAACAATTGTTCTCAAAGGAGCTTCAATTGCGCGTTCTACGATTTGTAAACCAGTGACCTCATCGGCATTTGTTGTTTCTACACTAGAAAGGGCATTTTTCGCTCGAACAAGAGCAACTCCACCTCCGGCAACAATTCCTTCTTCTACAGCTGCACGCGTGGCGTGAAGTGCATCGTCAACACGATCTTTTTTCTCTTTCATCTCTACTTCTGAAGCTGCACCTACATACAGTACTGCAACACCGCCAGCTAATTTTGCCAAACGCTCTTGTAGTTTTTCTTTATCATAATCTGAGGTAGTTGTTTCAATTTGAGATTTGATTTGACTCACACGAGCAGTGATATCGTCTCCTGCACCTGCACCATTGACAATGGTTGTGTTGTCTTTATCGATAGATACTTTTTCGCAAGTTCCGAGCATGTCGATTGTAGCATTTTCAAGAGTAAATCCTCTTTCTTCAGCAATGACTGTACCTCCAGTTAAAATTGCAATATCTTCAAGCATTGCTTTACGACGATCTCCAAATCCAGGAGCTTTTACGGCTGCAATTTTTAAAGAACCTCGAAGCTTGTTTACCACAAGTGTAGCTAGAGCTTCACCATCTACGTCTTCGGCAATTATTAAAAGAGGTTTTCCTGATTGAGCAACAGGCTCGAGTACAGGTAAAAGATCTTTCATTGCTGAAATCTTTTTGTCAAAAAGTAAAATATAAGGGCTGTCTAATTCTGTTGTCATTTTTTCAGAATCAGTCACGAAGTAAGGAGATAGATATCCTCTATCAAATTGCATTCCCTCCACTACGTCCACATAAGTGTCCATTCCTTTTGCTTCTTCAACAGTGATTACACCTTCTTTACCGACCTTTTCAAAAGCCTGAGCGATTAGATCTCCAATGGTTTCATCATTGTTTGAAGAAACTGCAGCAACCTGCTTGATTTTTTCAATAGCATCTCCAACCGTTTGAGATTGTTTTTCAAGATCTCCTACAATAGCATCTACTGCTTTTTCGATTCCTCTTTTAAGGTCCATTGGATTTGCACCGGCTGCTACGTTTTTCAATCCTTCTTTAACAATGGCTTGTGCCAAAACAGTTGCAGTTGTCGTGCCGTCTCCTGCTAAGTCGTTGGTTTTTGAAGCAACTTCTTTAACCATCTGAGCCCCCATATTTTCAAGAGCATCTTCAAGTTCGATTTCTTTTGCTACACTAACACCATCTTTTGTAACTGAAGGTCCACCAAAAGCTTTGCTGATGATTACATTTCTTCCTTTTGGTCCAAGAGTTACTTTAACTGCGTTGGCCAAGGCATCTACACCTCTTTTTAGACCGTCTCTTGCTTCAATGTCAAATTTTATATCTTTTGCCATGATCTATATTTTTTAAATTTTTTAAATTAAACAATTGCTAAGATGTCACTCTCACGCATGATTAGGTAATCATTGCCATCGAGTTTTAACTCTGTTCCAGCGTATTTTCCATAGAGCACTTGGTCTCCTATAGAAACAGTCATTGATTCATCTTTAGTCCCAGGTCCGACAGCTACCACAGTTCCTTTTTGTGGTTTTTCTTTAGCTGTATCTGGTATAATAATTCCAGAGGCAGTTGTGGTTTCAGCCTCCATAGGTTCAACTAGAACTCTGTCTGCTAAAGGTTTAATTGTAACGTTTGCCATTTTATGTTCATTTTAATTTATTGCATTAGGGTCATAAATTGTGCCAATTTAAAAAAACTGACATAAGCGGTAAAAAAAATGCCAGCTTGTCATAAGCTGGCATCTAATTTATTTTTTTTGTTTCTATTCTTGTGCATTATCTCCAGCTGGAATTGCAGGCAATTCTTCTGGCACTACTTCTTCTGGCACCAATTCAAAGTTTTCATCTGAGGAATCGAGTAAACGAGAATCACCCTCTCCAAAACTTCCTTTAAGTGATACATTGGATAAAAGAATGAGCAATACAAGAATTGTAGCCAAGGTCCAAGTACTTTTATCTAAGAAATTGTTGGTATTTTGAACTCCACCAACAACTTGAGTACCCTCTCCGCCAAAGGCTGAAGACAATCCTCCACCTTTTGGATTCTGCACCATGACAACTAACATTAATAAAAGTGATACGATCACTATTAAAACCATAAATATTGAAAATGTACTCATTATATATCTTTTTGTTGGTCAATAAGTCTTTGAGCTTCTTGAATTTGGATGGCAAAGAAACTACTTTTTTCTGGATATTTCAAAATTAAGGTCTTATAGGCCTCAACGGCCTTTTTGAATTGCTTTTGACTCATGTAAAGTTGTGCAATAGTCTCTGTAGTCAAATTACTGTCTTCGATAGAACTCGCTGAATCGATATCGATTTCTTTGATTTCGTCTGAAGGCACTATTTTAGGGTTACGCTCTAAAAAAGCATCTAAAAGTGCATATTTACGTTCCTGCTCTTCTGTTTCTAAGGTATTAGAAGTCTCTACATTTTTTTTTGAGCTCTGCTTGATCCATTCGAAGTAGTTAAGCTGCTCCTCATGCGTTTGGTCTGTAGTATTTTCTTTTTGTAGGTCGTCACTACTTTGGGAGACAGTGCTATCTAATTCTGATTTCACCTCTAAGTCTTGACGTTCCTCTTGTTGCTTTTCTACACTGACGGCTTCTATTTCAACTTGACTAGTTTCTTTTTTTACTTCCTCTGAGTTAACTTCTTTTTCGTCAAAATTCATCTCGCTGATGATGACCTCTAATCTTCTAATCTTAGAGTCAAAGTCTTCATCATCATTTTCATCATCGTCGTTAAGGTCATCATTGAATTGATTTTCATCTTCTATTGGGTGTGACTCATCAATCGTTTGTGCTTCTTCTTCATCTAACGCCTTCACTTCTTCTTCAGTAGTCTGCGCAAAACCTTCTATTAAAATGTCAGAAGGGGTTTCAGTAAGTTTTTCCGCAGTTAAAATTTCTTCAAGAATAGACTCGTTTTCAACGATCTCAAGTTTTTCTTCTCTTGTGTTGAAGATGTTCTTTTCTTCTCCTAAACTAATATCCTGGCCTGGAATTTCAATTGGAGTTGTTTCTGTTTCTTCAAGCTCTACTGTTTCTTTGTCAGGACTTAAATCGTATGCTGATTCTTTTTGAAGTAGTTCGGTTACAAAACTTTTGGCGCTTTGTTCTTCTTTTTTTTCTTGCTCAGAAATTAATTCACGGGTACTATTTGATTTCTTTTCGGAGATGCTATTTGAGTCTTTGACTTGTTCAGGACTTTCTTCTGCTTTGATCTCTTCTTTTGAATTGATATAATCAAAGAGAAGCGATCTGTCATTTGTGCGAATTGCTGTTTTCTTAAGGGTAGGCTCAAATACTTCGTCTATATCTAAGCTTTTAAGGTAAAGCGCCCAAGCGTTTTGCATATAGGGATAGGCCTTTATCAGTTCCTTTAAGCCATTGATTTCAGCCGTATTTCTAGGGGCTTTTTTATTTTGCAATATGGATAAAAACTGTTCTTTATTCATCATTACCAATCCGCCAGTGAGGCATTAAAAATATCTTGTGTCAAACGTTCAAACAAGGCCGCATGTGCTTCGGATTTGACTGATTCTAACAATTGCGAGGCTGGAAAGTCATAAAAAAAGTTAAAACGGCGTTCGAAATCTACATCTTCTTTGGTGGTATTGTAAAAACGAACGTTAACAGTCATAGTTAATCGATTTTGTGCTGCAGTTTGATTAGCGGTGGCGGTCATGGGAGCTACCCGATATTCTGTAATTTCTCCTTCATAAATTAAATCGCCGTTTGTATTGGTCAAATCTAGTGAAGTTAAGCCCAAAATCAAATCTTGTAGCGTAAGAGTGAAATCACGATCTAAACCTGGTTCTATGGTTGAACCCGGACTTTGATCTGCGTAGTTCTGAAAGAAATTGACTTGAAAACTCGTAGCTGCTCCAGTACTCGCGCCAGAAAAATTATAACTCACTTTTAATCCGCATGCTGAGAACAATAAAGCGAAGGCGTAAAAATAATAATGTCTTATTTTTTTGGTCATTGCTCAGAGATCGTATTGTTTAATCTTTCGGTAAAGGGTTCGCTCGGAAATGCCTAATTCTTGGGCAGCTGCCTTTCGTTTTCCTCTATTGCGTTCGAGCGATTTTTTAATCAGTTCGATTTCAGTAGCGTGTAAAGATAGGGTTTCTTCTTCTGCAATATCTTCTGCATAATCGTATAGATCATTTTCAAGCTTGTTTTGAGGCATTTCCAACAGTGCAGGTTTGATGGGATTACTTAGATTGTGTTCACTTGGCTTTGTCACTTGGTTGGCAATCAAAATTTCATCTGTCTCTACATTATCTGCTTCATTGGGTTTGTGCATGGTCGCTACAATTCGCTTCAAATCAGTTACGTCTTTTTTGAGGTCGTGTAAGTATTTGTACATAATTTGACGCTCGTGCACGAAATCTGATGTCTGTTCATTGTTATTGTTGACTATGGCCGGAAGTCTATTGGCTACTCTGTTGGGTAAGTAGTGATGAAGGGTAGTTCCCTCTACCAAACGCTCTTTTTCTAAAACAGATAATTGTTCAGCTGTATTTCTCAATTGTCTAATATTACCTGGCCAATAATAAGACTGCAAAAGGTGGATGGCATTCTCATCTAACCTGATGGTTGGCATACTGTATTTTTTGGCAAAGTCAGAAGCAAATTTTCGAAATAGTAAATGGATGTCTTCTCGGCGCTCTCTAAGTGGCGGAATTTCAATTTCTACTGTGGAGAGTCTGTAGTAAAGGTCTTCTCTAAATTTATTTTTTGATATAGCCTCTTGCATATTGACATTTGTGGCGGCCACGATTCTAACGTTTGTCTTCTGAACTGCAGAAGATCCTACTTTCAAAAACTCTCCGTTTTCGAGAACCCTTAATAATCGCACCTGAGTCGTCAGCGGTAACTCTCCTACCTCATCCAAAAAAATGGTACCACCATCAGCTTCTTCAAAATATCCTAACCGCGTTTGAGTCGCTCCCGTAAATGCTCCTTTTTCATGACCAAATAGTTCAGAATCTATAGTCCCTTCTGGAATAGCACCACAGTTCACAGCGATGTATTTACTGTGTTTTCGATGCGATAAGGCGTGTATAATTTTTGGCACTACTTCTTTTCCCACTCCGCTTTCGCCAGTGACCAAAACCGAGATATCAGTTGGGCCTACTTGAAGTGCTTTTTCCAGGGCACGATTGAGTTTTAAATCGTTGCCAATAATCTCAAAACGCTGTTTTAAACTTTGTAATTGACTCATTGGCTTAATTGTTTTTGCTATAACCTACGGCAATTCCTTTTAAGGTGGCAGCCGTACAATCTTCGATGGTAACCATGACGTATTCACCTATTTTATAGGATTCTTTTGGAAAGACGACTACTGCATTTTGGCTGTTTCTCCCCATAAAAAAGTCTGCTGATTTTTTAGAATCCCCTTCAATGAGTACTTCTTCAGTTTTACCAATGTGCTTTTTCATTTCCAATAGACTGTGTTTTTGCTGCATATTGATAATTTCAGTGAGTCTGCGCTTTTTGATTTCTAGTGGAATGTCATCTTCAAATTTTCGTGCCGCCATAGTTCCAGGGCGCTCTGAATAAGCAAACATGAATCCAAAGGCGTATTGTGCAATTTCCATCAGCGAAAGGGTATCCTGATGGTCTTGTTCAGTCTCTGTTGGAAAGCCTGCAATCATATCTTGTGATATGGCGCAATCTGGAATGATGTTTTTAATTTGTTCAACAAGGGTAATGTATTCAGCTCGAGTGTGAAGACGATTCATTTTCTTTAAAATTCGATCTGAGCCACTTTGGACCGGCAGATGAATATAATTGCAAATATTTTCGTACCTGGCCATGGTGTGAATAACGTCAAGTGTCATGTCTTGAGGATTCGAGGTTGAAAATCGAATTCTCATTTTTGGCTGAGCGAGAGCCACTTTTTCTAGTAAGTCTGAAAAACGAACTGCTGTGGCTTTTTGAAAATCGCTGGCTTTTTCGAAGTCTTTTTTCAATCCTCCACCATACCACAAATAACTATCTACATTTTGTCCAAGTAGTGTAACTTCTTTAAAACCTTTATGCCAAAGTTCATTGATTTCTTCTACGATGGATTGAGGATCTCTACTTCGCTCTCTACCTCTGGTAAAGGGAACTACACAAAAGGTACACATATTGTCACACCCACGTGTTATTGAAACGAAAGCGGTAACTCCATTTGTATTCAAACGCACTGGAGCAATATCTCCGTAAGTCTCTTCCTTAGAAAGTATGACATTGACGGCGTCTCTTCCTTCTTCCACCTCTGCAATAAGATTTGGCAGGTCTTTATAAGCGTCAGGCCCCACAACCATATCTACAATCTTTTCTTCTTCTAAGAACTTGTGTTTTAGTCGTTCGGCCATACAACCTAAGACACCGACTTTAAGATTGGGATTATTCCGTTTTAGACTGTTGAATTTATCTAAGCGGTTTCGAACGGTTTGTTCTGCTTTTTCTCGGATTGAACAGGTATTAACTAGAATTAAATCAGCCTGTTCAATTGTTGTTGTGGTTTGAAACCCTTCTTTTGATAAAATAGATGCGACAATTTCACTATCGGAGAAATTCATTTGACAACCGTAACTTTCTATAAACATTTTTTTCGTCTTCGAGTCAGCCTCATCGGTTTGTAGCTCCAAAACCTCTCCGTTGTATTGATTGGGATTTTTATTTTCTTCTTGTAGCATTTATCTTAAAAATTGAGTTTTGCTGTATAGTTTATGTTTAGAAAAAGCATTTGCTATAGCTGGGCAAAGGTAAGAAATAATCTAAAAAAATGACATTTTGTCAGTCGAACTTTGGTAATTTTTCTTTCGTCTTGTAATGCGTTCAAGATAGAGTAGGTGAGAAAAAAGTCCTAGTTCTAAATTTTAAAGAAAATGCTTCAATTGCTCATTGGGTAGCTGCTGTTTTGCACTTCTTTGGCCTTGATTTACAATCACTTAAATCATTGATAGTCAATATTTTGATGAATTTTTAACGTTTTTCTTACCTTATTAATTGCTGATGTTAGCTCAAAATGTTCCTATTTTTGTTTTCATTAAAAGAATTCTATGGCTTCAAACTTGGTGATTGTGGAGTCGCCTGCAAAGGCGAAAACGATTGAGAAAATTCTCGGAAAAGATTTTAAGGTGGAGTCGAGCTATGGTCATATTGCGGACCTCCCAGAAAACGAAATGGGTATTGACATAGCGCAAAACTTTCAGGTAAGATATACGGTAAGCGATCGCAGTAAGCCTCAGGTAGCTAAACTAAAATCCCTTTCGAATAAAGCGGATATTATTTGGTTGGCAAGTGATGAAGATCGAGAGGGTGAGGCAATTTCTTGGCACCTTATGGAAACATTGGAACTGGATGCTTCAAAAACAAAGCGAATTGTCTTTAATTCCATTACCAAAACAGCCATCGAAAAAGCGATACAAAACCCCCGATCAATCAATATTGACTTGGTCAACGCACAACAGGCAAGAAGAGTACTTGATCGTATTGTGGGGTATGAACTCTCTCCGGTACTTTGGAAAAAAATAAAGCCAGGGTTATCTGCTGGACGAGTGCAATCTGTCGCTGTGCGATTGATAGTTGAGCGGGAGCGAGAAATACAAGACTTTAAAACCGAGGTGAGCTTTCGCTTAAAGGCGATTTTCAGTACAGATAAAGGTCAATCTTTTGAAGCAAAACTCGGTAAGACTTTTAAAACAGCCCAGGAGTCTGCGGCCTTTTTAAACGATTTGTCTTCAGCACAATTTACAATAGATACTTTAGAAAAAAAGCCAGCTAAACGAGCCCCTTCGGCTCCTTTCACGACCTCTACTTTGCAGCAAGAAGCTTCGAGAAAACTTTATTTCCCTGTTCGAAAAACTATGCAGGTGGCACAAAGGCTCTACGAAGCAGGTTTAATTACCTACATGAGAACCGACAGTGTAAACTTGTCTTCAGAGGCAATTCAAGCTGCTGAAAAAGCAATTACGTCTCAATTTGGTGCTAACTATGCAAAACAACGTCAGTTCAGATCAAAAAGTAAGGGCGCACAAGAGGCACACGAGGCAATAAGGCCTACAAATTTTGAATTGACCTCAATCTCCAAAGACAGAGATCAAGATCGCTTATACGAGCTCATTTACAAAAGAGCACTCGCCTCGCAAATGAGTGATGCACAATTAGAACGCACAAAGGTTAAAATTAAGAATACGGCTAATGATGAATATTTTACCGCTAATGGCGAGATTGTCACTTTTGACGGATTTTTAAAAGTATACCTTGAAAGTGTCGATGATGAAGACCTTAAAGAAGATAGCGCTATATTACCTCCGCTTCAGAAAGAACAGTTGCTTCAATATAAGCGCATCACTGCTACTGAACGTTTTAGTCGACCCCCTTACAGGTATTCGGAAGCGAGCTTGGTTAAAAAATTAGAAGAGTTGGGTATTGGCAGACCTTCAACTTATGCTGCCACCATTTCGAGAATTATCGACAAAAAATATGTCGAAAAAGGGAGTGTTGAAGGAAAAGAAAGAGCCTATACGCAATTGGTTTTAAAAGAGGGTGTTGTCAATAGCAATGAACTCAAAGAAAACACGGGTTCTGACAAAGGTAAATTGGTGCCTACGGATATAGGTTTTGTGGTTAACGATTTTTTGGTGGACCATTTTGAACGTATCCTAGATTATAATTTTACGGCAAAGGTTGAAGAAGATTTTGATGAAATTGCCGCAGGTTCTAAAGACTGGCAGCAATTGATGAAATCGTTCTATGAGGATTTTCATCCGGATGTAGAAAAGGTTGCTGCTAATGCAGACCGTGCAAGTGGAGAACGATATTTAGGTGAAGACCCTAAATCTGGACGACAAGTTATTGTGCGCCTAGGCCGTTACGGAGCAATGGCACAAATCGGGAGTCCAGATGATGAACAAACCCCAGTGTATGCTAGTTTACTACCACACCAATCTATTACAAACATAAGTTTCGAAGAGGCACTTGATTTGTTCAAACTCCCACGTAAACTTGGGGTTTATAAAGGAGAGGAAGTAGAAGCAAATGTAGGTCGATTTGGACCCTATGTACGCTATGGCAAAAGGTTTGTTTCACTCATGGCATCAGATGACGTTTTTAGTGTTGATTTGGACCGAGCTTCTGAGCTTATCGAAGAAAAAGAACGCGCTGATGCGCCTATATTAACTTATGAAGGCATGGATGTGACCAAAGGTAAAGGACGATTTGGTCCCTTTATCAAATGGAATGGATTATTTATCAATGTCAATAAGAAATACGATTTTGATCATTTGAGTGAGAGTGACATTGTTGCGCTCATTGAAGATAAAAAGAAAAAAGAAGCTGAAAAAGTAGTTTGTAATTGGCCAGAGGAGAATATTCGAATTGAAAAAGCACGTTGGGGAAGGCACAATATCATACACAAAAAAATAAAGGTAGAATTGCTTAAAGATGTTGACCCTACTGCCTTGAGTATCGAAGAGGTCAAAGCCCTTATCGAATCAAAAAAACCTAAAAAAACAACTCGTAAAAAAAACACATCCACCAAAGCTAAAAAGAAATGAGCAGCGTCATTAATGAAGATATTCTAATTCCTGTTGGAGATAAAGTTCTGGCGGCAACAGAATTGCTCAATGTACAATGTGTTGGTCATCACTTAGATAAACACAGCTCCCAATTTGGAATACCTGAATTAGAGGGTCGCTCGGTTGCTGTTTTCGGGGTTTTAGATCGTCGAACTTCTGAAGGCAAGATTCCCCGCGAGCTCGATACGGATGCCATGCGAATGGAGTTATACAAATTGATGTTTGGCAATTGGAATCTCAACATTGTTGATTTGGGTGATGTTCCCGCAGGTAATACTAAAGAAGATACAGAGTACGCCGTTAAAAATATCGTTGAAGAACTATTAGAACTCAACATCGTGCCTCTTGTACTTGGTACTACTCAAGATATAAGTTATGCAACTTACAGGGCTTTTGATCAGAAAAAGGTCATGGTGCATATGGGACTAATCGATAGCAAGTTTGACTTTGGAGTTGGAGATGAACTCATAAGCGAGCTCTCTTATATGAGTCGAATAATAACCAAACCACCTAATAACTTAAGACAGCTGACCCAGCTGGGGTATCAAAGTTATTTTGTCGCTCAAGAGGTTTTAGACCTCTCTGAACAAATGAATTTTGAAACCTACCGATTAGGAGAGGTTACTAAGGATATACGAAGTTTAGAACCCATTCTCAGGGGATTGGATTTAGTGAGTATGGACATGCAGGCAATTAAAGCCTCGGAGGTTGGAGTCTATGAGCATTTTTCACCTAATGGTTTTGATGGAAGAGAAATCTGTGCCTTGGCCAGATACAGCGCTATGGGAGATAGTCTATCTCTTTTTGGAATTTACAATATCCCCAATGGAGAGATGACTTTTGCTCTTTTGGCACAAATCGTGTGGTATTTCTTTGAAGGCTTGAATTTGAGGTATTCTGAACGTCCTACTTTGAATGATGATAATTATGTGAAATATACCGTGACTACTGATATAGATGCATTGACTTTTTACAAAAGCTTGGTCACAAATCGCTGGTGGTTGCAAGTACAGCCAAGCACATTGGATTTACCGAATATGGACGATAGGTACCCCTTTGTGATTGCTTGTGATCAAGAAGATTATCAAATGGCCTGCGCCAATGAATTACCACATCGGTATATTTTAGCGCAAAGGCGATCACAGATTTAACAGTATTAAATCGATGAACGGCACAATATTATGGATAAAAAGCAGTTTAAAATAAAAAACAATTTCAACAAAAGTATTATGAGAAAAGTTTATTCTATTCTTGCAATCGTCTTATTTGGCATATCATTACACTCCTGTAATATCTTAGGAGACCCCACAGGACGTAATGGAGAGCTTACTGGAGTTCAATCAAACGGTAAGTGGCGATCAGAAACACCCTTGGGCATGGTTTTGGTTCCAAGAGGCACCTTCACTATAGGTAAAACAGAGGAAGACATTGCTGACTTACAAAATGCTCCAGCACGAACGGTTTCTGTTCGGTCTTTTTATATGGATGAAACGGAAATTACAAATTCTGAATACCGTCAATTTGTGAATTGGGTAAAAGATTCTGTTGTTCGTTCTAAGCTCGCTATTTTCATTGATGAAATGGGCCTTGCAGAAGATGGAGATGACAGAGGTATCGGTCGATATGCTTTTATGGATGCAGATACTACAGATATGAGTGAGTACGAAAAATACATGTACAACAATTACTACGGCTTTGGAGATGACTTATACGAAGGCCGCAGGTTAAACTGGAAAGTAGATATCGAATGGGATACTCGAAATTATATAGATCAATACTACGCTGAGGTTATGGATTCTATGTACCTTCCTCCTTCAGAGAGCTTCAATGGAGAACGGGCTATTGATATTGAAAAATTACAATACAAGTACGTCTCACTTGATGTTGCCGAGGCTGCACGAAACAAAGGACGAAACCGTTCGGATTACGTCAAAAGCGAAGTGCTTAAAATTTATCCGGATACTACAGTATGGATTAGAGACTTTGATTACTCCTATAATGAACCTATGCACAATGATTACTTTTGGCATGATGCTTACGGAGATTACCCTGTGGTTGGAATCAATTGGGAACAGGCCAAAGCCTTTTGTAATTGGAGAACAAAATTTAAAAATGACTTTTTAAAACGCAATAAAGAACAGCGCATCAATCAGTTTAGACTACCAACAGAGGCAGAATGGGAATACGCTGCAAGAGGAGGTTTAGAAGGAGCTTCCTATCCATGGGGAGGGCCTTACCTCATTGATGAAGGAGGAGAGTTTAAAGCTAACTTTAAACCACAACGTGGAGATTATGCAGTTGATGGTGCCTTATACACTGTTGAGGCAAAGAGTTATGATCCTAACGATTATGGCTTATACAATATGGCTGGAAATGTTGCGGAGTGGACGAATTCGTCTTATGACCCCAATTCTTATGAGATGATGTCCTCTATGAATCCTGATGCCTTAGATAAAGACAACGTTAAAAAAGTAACAAGAGGAGGTTCATGGAAAGACGTCGCTTACTTCTTGCAAGTCAGTACTCGTGATTATGAATACAGAGATTCTGCCAGAAGTTATATCGGTTTTAGAACCGTACAAGATTATATGGGGAATGAATCTTTTATTGAGAAGAAAATAAAATACATCAATTAATATATACTAAAGATTATTTTTTATCGTTTAAGTGTTAGAAAACATAGATTAACTGAATTTAATCCTTCAAAAAAAATTTAAAATGGCAAAAACTAACTCATCAAAAAGATTAATGAACATGGCCTATGGCCTGGGGGCATCAATAGTAATTATTGGTGCTTTATTTAAAATTACACACTGGGAAATAGCTGGTGTGATTAATGGTAACCAATTATTGGCAATTGGTCTTATTACAGAGGCATTTATTTTTGCACTTTCAGCTTTTGAAACACCAGAAAAAGAATACGACTGGTCGTTGGCGTATCCAGAATTAAATCAAATTGGAGGTGATGCTAAAAGTCGCACTGCACAAGGTGTATTGGCTCAAAAAATTGATCAATTAATGAATGAGGCTCAAATAGATGTTGCACTCATGAATAAGCTGGGTGAAGCGATTAAAAGCTTTGAAGGGGCTGCTAAAGGTATTGCCCCGACTACAGATGCTATCGATCACACTCAGAAATACAATCAAGAAATTTCTCACGCTGCTATTCAGATGCAAGCCCTTAATGACTTGTACAAAGCACAATTAGATCACGCAAATATGCAGACTACAATGAATCGCGAAATGATTGAAAATGGTGCTGAACTCAAAAAGCAAATGGAATCATTAGTGGCAAATATGGAGCAATTAAATGCTGTATATGGTGGAATGCTAACTGCGATTAAGAAATAATTAAAGCGACCTAGAGATTATGGCATCAGGAAAACAAACCCCACGTCAGAAGATGATAAACCTCATGTATTTGGTTTTCATCTCTATGCTGGCTTTAAATATGAGTAAAGAGGTACTTGCCGCTTTCGGTCTTATGAACGAAAAGATGGAAGTATCTAATGTCAAAATGACTGAAAATAACATAGCATATTTCAGTGGATTAGAAACTAAAGCATCGGAAAATCCAGAAAAATTTGGACCGCTTTTAAGCAATGCAAAAGTTATTAAACAACTTTCTGAATCTTATGATGCATACTTGGAAAACTTAAAGCAAGGGATGCAAGGCACAGTTGATGACCCAAAGGATTACCAAGTGATGGACAAGTCAGACTTTTTAGATCAACTCTTTTTTCAAGGAGATGATTTAAGAGAAGAAGGACAGGCATTCTTAGACAATTTAGAAAACTATAGAAAAGGACTTTTAGAAGTACTTCCAGAATCAATGAGTGATCTCAAAGCTTCTGTCAGTACGAAGTTTGAAACAGGAGATAGTGATGGAAAAGTTACCGACCGCGAAGGAAACAAAGTAGATTGGATGAAATACCATTACGAAGGCTTTCCGCTTATTGCGTCGTTGACAAAAATCACTTCTATTCAAGCCGATGTTAAGACCACTGAGCAGGATGTTTTAAAAACCCTACTCGAAGGACAATTGACTTCTGAAATCTCAATGTCAAATTATACCACGCTTTTAGAGCAGGAAAAATCAGCCTTCTATTCAGGAGAATCTTTTAGTGGAAATATCGTTTTAGGTAGAAAAGACGCTTCTACACGACCAAATCGTGTTGAATTGAAGCTCGATGGAAGAAACTTGAGCGAGGGAACAGACTTCAGTATTGAAGATGGTAGAGTAAAATTGAATGTAAGTGCAGGTAGTCCTGGAGATCATAAAATTGAAGGAAGTTTAATCTTCCTGCAAGACGGTGAAGAAACTATTGTACCTGTAAGCTCAACTTTTGCCACTATTTCTAAGCCAAACGCAGCTGTTATTTCTGCTGACAAAATGAATGTTGTTTATAGAGGTGTCGATAATCCTATGACTATTTCAATACCTGGTATTGCTGATAATAATGTAAATGCCTCGGCTCCTGGACTTACAGCCGCCGGAGGATCAAAGTATATCATGAAACCTAGACAAGGAAGAACAGTGAAAATTGTAGCCTCAGGTAAGTTACCTGACGGACAGCCAATTTCAACGACTTCTGAATTTAGAATAAAAGATATTCCAAGACCTACTGGAACCGTAAGGGGAGAGACGGGAAGTTTAAAGATGTCTAGAAAGAATTTAGAAATCTCAACTATTGGCGCTACCTTAGAGGACTTTGATTTTGATTTAGACATAAGAGTTTCAGAATTTAAATTAAAGATACCTGGGCAGCCTACTGTAGCTGTTAACGGTAATAAATTAGATGCTAGAGCAAAATCAGCACTGAAAAGAGCAAAGAGAGGAGAAGATGTGCAGATTTTTGATATCAAAGCTAAAATCACGAATAATGCCTCGTACAACTTGAAAAAAGTGTCACCGGTATTTGTTCAATTAACGAATTAATAGACCATGAGTTTAAAGAGAATAGTACTTACAATGCTCGGAGTTTTCGGAATACTCTATTTCGCTAACGCGCAGTCGAATATTCTAAATGCGAAAACTCCAGATCAGATTAACGCCAATATGTATGGGGCTGAAGAAGAAGACAAACCATTGGCATATGGTTATGTAGATCAAAGAGATATACTGTGGTCAACTACAATTTGGGAGACTATCGACCTCAATCAAGGCATGAACTTCCCACTTTACTATCCTATCGATACTATTGGAACAGATAGACAGTCTCTTTATCATGCACTTATGAAAGAGATTAAGTCAGGAGATCTTACGGAGGTTTATACAGATTCTTACTTTACTGAAAAACGAAATTTTCAAGACTTAGAGGCTACACTTTCAAAGGTTGATACTACTGATTTGGGATATGAACAGCTCAATGCTGGAGAAACGCTATCTGCTGAATTTGTCAACCGTAGAGATATTTCAGGAGCTGATGTTATTGAATACCGCATTAAAGGTATGTGGTATTTCGACAAGCGAATAGGAGAATTGAGATATCGTTTATTGGGAATTGCACCAGTTGCCCCTGATGTGAATTTTATCGATGACGAATCTATAGATCCTATGGAGAATAAAGTAGAATTGTTTTGGGTATGGTACCCAGCAGCGCGTGAGATTCTTCATAAAGTGAAAGTCTTTAATGGGAATAATTCCTCTCAACGAATATCTTTTGACATGTTGCTCAACTCGAGACGATTTGCTGGGATGATTTACAGAGAAGAAAACGTTCAAGGCGATAGAAACGTAAGTGATTATATTACTGATAATGCGATGCTCCAACTTCTTGAAGCAAGAAGAATAAAAGAGAAGATTCGTGATAAGGAACAAGATATGTGGGCCTATTAACAGAATGATTGATTATGTTATAGTAGGTTCAGGTTTGGCGGGAATTTGTTTCGCCGAAACCGCAACCCAAAATGAGAAGCGTTTTGTGATGATTTCCGATCATTCCCAAAACGCTTCTTTGGTTGCTGCAGGTATGTATAACCCTTTGGTTCTTAAAAGATTTACTATGGCATGGCAGGCTGAACGACAACTGGATCTCGCTATGCGTTTTTACTATAGAATGCAAGAGCGTTTAGGTGTTCAATTTGATCACAAATTACCTGTAGCCCGAATTTTAAGTTCTGTAGAAGAACAAAATAACTGGTTTGTGACATTGGATAAACCTGCTTTTGGCAGATTTATGTCAGCGGACTTGCTATCTAATACCAATTCTTTTGTCAAAGCACCACATCAGCTCGGAGAAGTTAAAGAAACAGGGCGAATAGACACCGTAAAAATACGTGAATGCCTTCTGGAAGAGCTCATTAAAAAACAGCAGTTTTTAGATGAATCTTTTGATTATAGCGTTCTAGAAGTAAAGGCAGATTACATTGAATATAAAGACATTAAGGCTAGGAATATCATTTTTGCCGAAGGCTATGGCCTCAAACAAAACCCCTGGTTTAATTACTTGCCTTTGGTAGGAACTAAGGGAGAATACCTCAGTATTTATGCGCCTGAACTAAAAGAAGAAAAAGCGTTAAAATCTGCCTGTTTTCTCATCCCTCTTGGCGGAGGATATTACAAAGTAGGAGCAACCTACAAATGGAAAGACAAAACGAGTAAAACCACAATTGAAGCTAGAGAAGAACTGATTCAAAAACTGCAAAAATTTATCAGCGTTGATTTTGAAGTGGTCGATCAGGTCGCCGGAATTCGTCCTACAGTTACCGATAGACGACCTTTGGTGGGAAGGCATCCAGATATTCGATTCAAGCAACTTTTTGTGCTCAACGGATTCGGGTCAAGAGGGGTGCTTATCGGTCCTTATGCTGCAGAAGCTTTATTTACTCAGATTGAAAAACACCACCCCTTAGATGCCCAAATGGATATCAGTCGCTTTGCCGTCCACTGGCCTTCGCATCAAATGAAATGAACATATTGATCCAAATGTTTCTAGAGAGTCGAATCAAGATTGGCATCAAAAGAACGAGAGCGCCTATTATGGCAAAGAAACTTTGAAGCAATTCGTGTTTAAACACCATTTTTGAAATTAGAAATACTGCTATCGAAAGCGCTACTCCTAGCGCATAACTCACGTACATCGCTCCCTAAAAAAATGAGGGTTCCATTTTGTATTTTGTTCCACAAACGCTGCACTGCCGGTGCATTTTAAAAAGCTTGCCGAAATAGGGATTTCTTTTTACATACATGGATTCACTTTGACATTTAGGACAAAGGCCAAATACAATACTATTGATTTCACTTCCTTTTTTAAATATTTTAAAGGCTGTTTTTTCACCTTCAAAAATAAGTTGCAATTTTTAGACGGAGCGCAACTTGAATTACACAATAAATAATGGCTAATTTTGTCGGCAAGTTTTAGCCCATGCTCAATATTCACAACATATCGGTTTCTTTCTCAGGAGAATATTTATTCGAAGAAGTATCGTATCAATTGAGTCCTGGAGATCGAGTTGGACTGATTGGAAAAAACGGCGCAGGAAAATCGACCATGCTAAAACTGTTAGCTAAAGAATACGAGGTCGATCAAGGAACTATTGCCATCGATAAAAACATTACGTTAGGTTTTTTAAAGCAGGATATTGATTTTGAAAAAGGACGTACAGTAATTGAGGAGGCACAGCAAGCTTTTGCCGAAATTAAAGCGCTAGAAAAACAAATTGAAGAAGTCAATCAAGCGCTGGCAAGTCGAACGGATTACGAGTCGGAGCCCTATCACGAACTCATGGTTGCTGTCGGAGACCTCTCTGATCGTTACGAAATCATTGGAGGTTATTCTTACCAAGGTGAAACTGAGCGGGTATTACAAGGTTTAGGTTTTGTTCGAACGGATTTTGATAAAGACACGGATACCTTTTCTGGAGGATGGCGAATGCGTATCGAATTAGCCAAATTATTACTTCAAAACAATGATGTTTTACTTCTTGATGAGCCTACCAATCACCTTGATATAGAGTCCATTTTATGGTTTGAAAACTTTCTGATACAGTACACGGGAGTAGTGGTAATTGTCTCTCACGATAAGATGTTTTTGGACAATGTGACCAATAGAACGATTGAAATTTCTATGGGTCGAATCTACGATTATCCCAAGCCTTACACTGCCTTTTTAGCCTTGAGAGACGAGATTAGAACTCAGCAGAAAGCGGCTCAAAAGAATCAGGAAAAACAGATTCAACAGACGGAGAAACTGATAGAGAAATTTCGAGCTAAGGCCTCTAAAGCTTCAATGGCTCAATCATTGATTAAAAAGCTTGACAAGATAGAACGAATTGAGGTTGACCAGCAGGAGGCTGCTGCCATGAAACTCGACTTTCCTGTTTCTGTTACACCTGGTAAAGTAGTCTTAGAGTTGACCAATGTTTCTAAGGCATATGGACCCAAGCAGGTTTTACAAAAGGTCAATTTATTAGTAGCCAGATCGAGTAAAATTGCTTTTGTGGGTCAAAATGGTCAGGGCAAAACAACACTGGCCAAAATTATTGCCGAAGAACTGGCGCATCAAGGTGATCTCAAACGAGGTCACAATGTGCAAATTGGATATTTTGCACAAAACCAAGCGGGGTATCTAGATGGTGAAAAAACGGTTCATGACACCATGTTAGATGCTGCCAATGAGAGCAATCGAAAAAAGGTGCGGGATATTTTAGGTGCTTTTTTGTTTCAAGGCGATGATGTAGACAAATACGTAAAGGTGTTATCTGGAGGAGAGCGGAATCGTTTGGCGCTGGCCAAATTGTTATTAGAACCCTTCAATGTTTTAATTATGGATGAGCCCACAAACCATCTAGACATACAATCCAAGGAAGTATTAAAAAAGGCTTTACAACACTTCGAAGGGACCTTAATCCTAGTCTCTCACGACAGAGATTTTTTGCAGGGTTTAAGTTCTATTGTTTACGAGTTTAGAGATCAAAAAATCAAGGAATTTTTAGGCGATATTGATGATTATCTGTCCATGCGAAAACTCGAGGATTTTAGAGAGGTCGAAAAACAAACGCAGCAACAACAAAAGACGCAAACTACTCCTAATTCATATAAACTTGAAAAGCAAAAAAAGTCACTCAAAAACAAACTGTCCAATCTCGAACAAAAAATAGCGAGCGTTGAAAAAGAAATTGCTAAGATTGATAGTGAACTGGTTTTGAATTATGATCAGACGATTGCTCAAGAAGGTTTTTTCGATGGCTATCAGCAAAAAAAAACTGATTTAGAAGTACTGATGAAAAAGTGGGAATCACTTTCAGAAGCCTTAGAAGGCATTTAACCACAGAAATATGCACTTTAACCACAAAATCTTCGTTTAGTCGATAAAGAAAAGCATATTTATAACATGAAATACGCCATTAACTTCGCTTTTGCCGTTATCGTCATGATGTGGCTTGACTTATTACCAAATGCAACAACTAAATCTGACGTTGAGGTCACTTATAAAAGCGAAATTCCAATTTCTGAATACAACGCCTTGATTGACCTTTTTCAATCTACTGACGGTGAAAATTGGAAACACGGATGGGATTTAAGGGCCCCTGTTTACAGTTGGTATGGCGTAGAAGTTAAGGATGGACATGTGACTGGCCTAAACCTATTTGACAACGATTTAAAAGGTGAGATTCCCAATACCATATCGAGTTTGAGTAATTTAAAATCACTGAATCTCTCATTTAATCGTCTTGAAGGTGAGCTTCCTTCTTCAATTACTGAACTCTCAGCTCTTGAAGGCCTTCGTTTAGAAATGAATAATTTCAAAGATGAATTACCAAATTTGATGAATTCTTTTAAAAACTTAAAAGACCAGCCCATTTTAGACATTTCGCTAGAGAAGATTAAATCTCGTTTGAATAGCATTAACTAATATTCTTTTTCACTTCTTTTTTCGTTATTGAGCTGACATACTCCTACATTTCAAGCAAGATGAGGTACTTTTACAAAAAAAAGCAATTAAACTTTACGAGCTTTTGTAAGTCTTGTAGTTGAAGCGTCAATCATGATAAGAAAAATTATTTCCTCACTATTGGGCGTAGTGCTCCTAGGTGGTAGTTATGCTATTGCATCTAACATTATTTCTGCTAATAAACGAGAACGTGTTCCTGCGCAAAAGGTGGTTAAGTCAGTATTTGTGTTAGAGGCAAAAAATGCAAAGGTTCCCATAAAGGTTTTAGCCAATGGACGTTTGACAGCCAAGCGCAGAATTCAATTGTTTGCAGAAGTTCAAGGAATCTTAAGGCCTGCTGCAAAACTTTATCGCCCTGGTCAAAATTATCGAAAGGGTGATTTGCTTTTGTCGATAGACGATACAGAGTTTAGGGCTTCAGTACAATCTGCCAAAAGTAATTTCATCAATGTACTCACCACGAGTTTGGCTGATATAGAAATTGATTTTCCTCAATATTTTCAAAAATGGATGGACTATCTCAATGCCATTAACATGAATAGACCCTTACCAGAATTACCGGAGTTTAATTCTCCTCAGGAGGCATTTTTTATCAATGGCAGGGGAATTCCTAACGCTTATTACAACGTCTTAAACCTTCAAACTAGACTCGCGAAATACAAAATAAGAGCACCATTTACGGGCTCATTGGCCGCTACATCTATTACAGAAGGCAGTTTAGTAAGAGCAGGTCAGAATTTAGGTAGTTATATCGAATCTGGCGTCTATGAACTTGAAGTGGCTGTTCCTAGTGGGTATTCAAGTATCCTAAAGCTCGGTAGAACAGTTGTGCTAGAATTGTTGGAAGGAAGTCAAACCTATCAGGGTAGAGTTACTCGCATTAACCCTTCGATAGATGTAAATACACAAAGTATTTCGGTTTTTGTTGAGGTTAAAAGTGAAGACCTTCGAGAAGGACAATATTTAAGAGCGGTATTGGATGCAGCACCTGCCGAATATGCGATTGAAATTGACAGGTCTTTATTGGTTGATCAGCGACAAATTTACACTGTTGAAGACACCCTTTTAAAATTGATGGATGTGGAGATCGTTCACCTGACCGATCAAAAGGCAGTAGTTAAAGGAGTAGAAGATGGCACCTTATTTATTCGCAAGCCTGTTGCAGGCGCATTTACGGATATGTTGGTTAAAATCGTAGAGGAATAAAGTACAGAAAAGCATGAAAAAAATAATTTCTTACTTTATTAAGTACGAAGTTGCTGTAAACGTATTGATTTTGGCTTTCGTCATTTTTGGTATTGTTGGAGCATTATCCTTGAAATCTTCGATATTCCCCCTAAATAAATCGAGAAATGTACTTATTAGCATTGTGTACCCTGGAGCTTCTCCTCAAGAAATTGAAGAGGGAATTGTGCTTAAAATTGAAGACAACCTGAAAGGATTACAGGGTGTTGATCGAGTAACTTCAACCTCTCGTGAAAATAGCGGAACTATTAATGTCGAAATCGAACAAAATCAAGACATTGATTTTATGCTGCTTCAAGTTAAAAATGCAGTAGATCGCGTTCCTACCTTTCCCAGTGGAATGGAACCATTGGTGGTTTCTAAACTCGAAGTGGTTCGACCGACGATAGGCTTTGCGATTAGCGGTAAAGACATCCCGCTTTCTACCTTGAAACAAATCGGTCGGCAAATCGAAAATGATATTCGGGCGATGGAAGGTATTTCTCAAATAAGCTTTGAGGGCTATCCAGATGAAGAGATAGAAATCGCCCTTGATGAAGATGCCTTATTGGCTTACAACATAAGTTTTACAGAAGTCGCTCAAAAAATTAGAGCTACCAACCTACTGGTAACAGGCGGTCAGGTAAAGACAGATACTGAAGAATATCTCATTCGCGCTAGTAATCGTATTTACTATGCAGATGAATTATCAAAAATAGTTATTAAGGCCCTACCTGATGGTCTTAAACTCAGACTTGAGGATATCGCCAAAGTATCTGATCGCTTTTCAGAAACTCCAGATGGAATCTACTTCAACGATGACTTGGCAATCACGTGTACGATTAAATCCACAAATACAGAGGATTTATTGAGTACAGCTGAAAAAGTGCGTGATTATATAGAGACCTTCAATCAAAAAAACAGTAATGTTCAGCTGACGGTAGTTAATGATTACTCTGTTACTTTGGAACAACGAACAGAACTACTTACTGAAAATGCACTAATTGGAATGGTATTGGTTTTGATTTTCTTGTCTATATTCTTAAATACCCGACTGGCTTTCTGGGTGGCTTTTGGATTGCCTATTTCCTTTTTGGGAATGTTTATGTTAGCCCCTTTTGTGGGAGTGACCATTAATTTTCTCTCTCTATTTGGAATGATTATCGTAGTGGGAATTTTAGTTGACGACGGAATTGTCATCGCTGAAAATATTTATCAGAATTACGAAAAAGGAAAGTCGCCGATAAAGGCCGCCATTGAGGGTACTCTTGAGGTTATTCCTCCTATTGTTTCGGCGATTATCACCACTATATTAGCCTTTGGTATTTTATTATTTCTCGATGGACAAATCAGTGATTTTTTCTCTGAAGTTGCCATAATTGTGATTCTCACCTTATTGGTGTCCCTTGTCGAGGCACTGATTATTTTACCGGCTCACCTCGCCCATTCAAAAGCACTAAAACCTAAAACAGAACCAAGAACACTGCTAGGTAAGGGTTTTGCTAAAATGCGGCTCATCAACACTTACGGAGATCGCTTAATGATGTGGATGCGAGACAATCTATATAGTCCAGTACTGCGTTTTACCTTAAAGCATTCGTTCTTGACTTTTGCAATATTTTTGGGACTGCTTATTTTGACTATTGGTTCTATTGGTGGAGGTATTATACAAACCTCTTTTTTCCCTAGAATAGCCTCAGATGTCATCGAGGTGACCTTAAAAATGCCCAACGGTACCAACGAGAAAACAACAGACTCAATCATTAGATTAATCGAAGAGAAGGCCTTAATTGTTAACGATGAGTTCAGCGAAAAATACCTCAAAGGACGATCTGACAAATTGTTTTTGAATACCCTGAGACGTAATGGTCCTGGTTCTGCCACAGCAAGTCTACAAATCAATTTATTGCCTGGGGAAAATCGCCCTGATGTCATACGCACCAATTTAGTTTCTTCTCGAATTCGAGAGTTAGTCGGCCCGGTTAATGGAGCGGAAAGTATGGTTTACGGATCAGGTGATAGTTTTGGAGGACCACCGGTGAGTGTATCTCTGTTAGGAAATAATATTGATGAATTAAAGGCAGCTAAAGGCATCTTAAAAAAAGCGATGAATGAGAACTCAGCGCTTAAAGATATTCAAGACAATGACCCAGAAGGCATTAAAGAAATTCAAATGACCTTAAAGGATGACGCCTATCTTTTGGGATTAGATTTAAATTCAGTAATGTCTCAGGTGCGCTCCGGATTCTTCGGGGTACAAGCACAGCGTTTTCAAAGAGGTCAAGATGAAATTCGAGTTTGGGTGCGTTATTTACGCGAGAACCGATCCTCTCTTTTAAACTTAGATGAAATGCGTATACTAACTCCAAACGGTCAACGTGTTCCATTAAAAGAGATTGCTGATTATTCTATTCGAAGAGGTGAGGTGGCGATTAATCATCTCGATGGGCAACGTGAAATTCAGATCAATGCGGATTTAGACAATCCAGATGAGACCACGGCTACAGATATATTGGTCTGGGTGCAGACAGAGATCATGCCTGATATTGTAACGAGATATCCAACTGTTACAGCATCTTATGAAGGACAAAACAGAGAAGCTTCGAAGTTGATAGATTCCCTTCAACTCGTTGGATTTACTGCCTTGTTTTTGATCTTTGTGGTGATATCATTTAATTTTAGGAGCTTTTCTCAACCACTTCTTTTGCTGATTATGGTGCCGTTTAGTCTAACTGCGGTAGGATGGGGTCATAAGATTCACGGATTTCCATTGAATATCATTTCCTTATTAGGAATCATTGCGCTGATTGGAATTATGGTAAACGACGGTTTGGTTCTCATTGGAAAATTCAATCAAAATTTACGCTCGGGAATGAAATATGAAAAAGCACTTTACGAGGCGGGTCGAGCTCGCTTTAGAGCTATTTTCCTGACTTCTTTAACTACTATTGCCGGTCTGGCACCTCTTCTTCTCGAAAAGAGTAGACAGGCACAGTTTTTAAAACCTATGGCCGTTTCTATATCTTACGGAATAGGCTTCGCCACAATATTGACTCTACTGATGCTTCCCTTATTTTTATCCTTTGGAAATCAGGTTAAGGTGTTTTTCAAGTGGTTGTTTACTGGGGAATGGGTAGAGCGAAGAACTGTTGAACGATCGTATAAAGAAATGCAAAATGAAGAAGTATAGTTTAGTAGTAAGTCTCTTGTGTTACTCGGCTTTTGGATTCGCTCAAGAACTTTTAAATCCAGAAGAAGCAGTTAAAATTGCCCTTGAAAATAATTTTGGGATACAAATTTCTAAAAATTTAGAGTCGCAATTGCAAAACAATGCCTCGATTTTAAATTCTGGATACTTACCGACTTTCAGCACTTCTGCTGCTGCAAATTTGAGTAAAGACAGTCAAGAAGCAACTTTTCAAGACGGTAGAAGTCAGGCTGTAGATGGAGCAGAAACCAAGCGTTACAACGCCTCAGTTAATTTGAATTATACCCTGTTTGACGGCCTTGGTAGAATGTACACTTACAAGGCGCTTAAAGAGCAATATGCACTCTCAAGTTTAGCTGTGAGACAAACCATAGAACAGACCCTATTGCAATTGTATGCGGCCTATTTTGACGTGGCCCAACTCGACGAGCGAGTTCGAACCTTTGAAAAGACCTTAGCTAATTCTAAAATGCGATTGAAACGTGCTCAAAAGCGCTTTGAATTCGGGAGTACTTCTCGATTAGAAGTTTTAAATGCCAAAGTTGATGCCAATACCGATAGTATTAATTTATTGCAACAAATACAGTCACTCTCTAATGCTAAACGCAATTTAAATTTGATTTTGGCCAGAGATTTAGAAGAAGATTTTAGCAGTAATCCCAATGTTCGTTTTGTCTCGGATTCTGTGCTTAGTGTTCACCGCTTTACCTATGCGTCTAATAATGTTCGCTTACTTCAGGCCGAACGCAATCAGGAGATTTCTGTATTGCAATTAAAGGCGCAAAAATCAAATCTATTACCACAATTAAATTTGACTGGAGCCTATGGTTATAGTGAGGGTGTTTTTCCTGCTACTAATTTCTTGGCTTCTAGCAATTCAAGAGGTGTTTCTGCTGGTTTGAGTTTGAATTGGAATATTTTTTCTGGAGGAAGGCAGCAAGTTGCCATTCGCAATGCCAAATTGGCTAAAGAAAGTCAAGAATTACAAGAGCTGCAAATACAACAAGAAGTCGAAAGAGATCTTAGAAATGCAGAAGGGAATTATCGTAATGCCAGAGTGACCTATGAATTGCAAATTGACAATGTCATTACTGCTGAAGACAATTATAACAGATCCCAAAAACGATTTGAATTGGGTCAAATCACCTCTATAGAACTCCGACAAGCCCAACTCAACACACTAGCTACAGAGCTCAGTCGTATTCAAGCAAAGTTCACAGCTAAGCTCGCTGAATTAGAGTATTTACAGCATTGCGGAGCCCTGTTAAATGTCGCCTTTTAAGATGATAGAACATTTTTTTCAATGTCCTTATTGCTGGCAAAATATATCGATGTTGCTCGATGAGAGTACTTCGGAGCAAGAATACATTGAAGATTGTGAAGTTTGTTGCCGTCCTATACAACTTTCTTTTACTTTTGATGTAGGTGAATTGACTCGATTCGAGGCTTCCCATCTTGATGACTACTAACTGATGTATTTATGCAAATAGAACTTATCAAAAACCGATCTGATATCGGTGCGGGTACTCGTGGCTCAGATATGGGAATTGACGCCATTGAAATTGCTGCAATTAACAATCACAATCCATTTTTTACGCGCTATCCTTATGTGGAAGTCAAAACGCATAATGAAACGATTTATAACAAAAGTGAATTTGAGGTGGCCCGCCGTATTAATTTTGTAAATGAACAATGTGAACGCGTAAGTGAGGCGGTAAAAAACAGTTTAATGGCAAAGCACTTTCCCATTGTGCTCTCTGGAGACCATTCTTCGGCTCTAGGCACGCTGAGTGGTATCTCAGCTGCTTTTCCAGACAAGACTATTGGGGCTATTTGGATTGATGCCCATGCTGATTTACATACGCCATACACCTCTCCATCAGGAAATGTTCACGGAATGCCCATGGCAGCCGCTTTGGGAGAAGACAATTTAGATTTAAGAGTGAATGCCGTTTCTGAAGAACTATCTGCCTTGTGGACCAAAATGAAAAATATCGGAAAAAAAGGAGCTAAGCTCAAAGCTGAGCATTTGGTGTATTTTGGGTTAAGAGATACCGAAGTGCAAGAAGACGAAATCATTGATCGCTTGGATATCAGAGAATATCCTGTTCATGAGTTGCGCTATAGAAGTTTTGAGACCTGTATGAGCGAGGCCAAGAAACGCTTAAAAGACTGCGATTACATCTATATTTCGTTTGATGTTGATTCTATGGATTGCGATTTGATTTCTGCAGGAACAGGTACTCCTGTGTCAAAGGGATTTGATGTGGATGAAATTCTGCACATCATAAAAAGTTTTTTTGATACGCAAAAAGTGGTTTGTTTTGAGATATGTGAAGTAAATCCTTTATTGGACACAAGAGGTAACCGCATGGCAGAAACAGCCTTTGAAGTGCTTGAAAAAATTACGGATTACAAAGAAAATCTCAATAAAGCTTAAACTTTTACTAATATTTATTTGAAAAACAACTTTTTTGTGTATTTTGCTTAAAATTGTTTAATGAAATTTAAAAAAGGATGAACATTAATAAAATCATTTCCCAAGTTGAAGATTACGAAAAACTCACGATGAGCCACATGAGCACTAGTGATCGCGTGAAGTATTCAAGAGTGGGTAAGGCATTAGTTCTTTCGATTAATGATATTTATAAAGAGAGTAAAGACACTGAGCTCATGAATTTAATGAAGCGAGTTACAGTGAAAAAACAAAAAATTGAAAAGCGTATAAAAGCTGTTCCTGAAGTGTAGATGAATAAAAACGAGGCTCAAATTGCTGTGGTTGGTGCGGGTATGAGCGGACTAATCGCTGCTCTTGACCTTGAAAGACTCGGATATTCACCACAGCTTATCGAAGCTTCAGACCAAATAGGAGGTCGTCTCAAAACAGTTGTTGAAAATGACATTTGCTACGATCAGGGTTTTCAGGTATTGTTAACAGCTTATCCGGAGGTAAAGAGATACCTCGATATCGAAGCTCTAGATCTGATGTCATTCAGACCTGGAGCTTTGTTGTTTGAAGACAGTACCCGTCCTATTCAAATTGGAGATATTAACAGAGACTTTAAGTTTTTATGGTCTACACTGCTCACCTCAGTTGCTACTTTAAAAGATAAACGAACCCTGCGAAAAGAACAATTACGTCTTAAAGAAGAGAACGAAGACACCATTTTTGATCGCACTGCACATACCACTACCCGTGTTTATTTGCGTGAAAAAGGCTATTCGGCGCGATTTCGAAACGCATTTTTCAAGCCTTTTTACGCAGGAATTTACTTGGAACCTGATTTGATTACGAGTTGTAAATTATTTGAGTTCGTCTTTAAAATGTTTGCTGAAGGTGATGCGGCGATTCCTCGCAAGGGAATTGCTGAAATTCCCAAGCAGATTGCCTCGCGATTTGAACATACATCTATTCGCCTCAATAAGAGAGTCAGTCGAATCGCTCAAGATCCTAAGACCAATAGTGCAGTTTTGTTAGTCAATGGCAAAAAAGAGCGTTTCGATGCGGTTATTTATACCGCTGCACCAGAACAAGTCGATTTAAAATGGAATTCGTGTTGGAATTTTTATTTTGAGCTCGAAGAGGTAAAGAAAAAGTTTAATGACATTATTTCACTTGTGGCAAGTAGAGACTCGCTGATTAACAATTTTTATATCCTTCCACAAAAAACAGCTAAGGGCAAGTTTATTTTGTCGGTAACGGTATTGGGAAACCCTAAAGATCAAGAACAATTGATCAAAAATTTACAACTTGAGTTTGGTGCCTTATGCGATATCGAATTAGGGGCTTGCCTCAAATCATTTTATATCGAAAATGCGTTGCCCACGTATAAAAAAATGAGATCGTTACCCAGACCTGAACACGTTCAGCCTAATGCCAATAGGGGCATTTTTCACGCTGGTGATTATATGCTTTACCCTTCTTTAAACGCGGCTATGAAATCGGGTAGATTGGCAGCCGAAGCAGCCGATCGCTATCTAGCGCTCTTATAAGCTTTTAACTTTTCGCAGCTTGACGTAATTGGCCTAAGGCTAAGGTGGCCAAAATAACTTGAAATAGCCATATTTGGTTATCTGATTCTTGGCTTTCATTTAGCATCATTGCCGTAATCAATATGGACGCTGCCCAAAACAGGGCCTGATAAATCATTGTTTTTTTCATGTTTTAGCTTTATTGTTTAGGCATCAGGATCTGTGATGCCTAAATAGGTTAATGAACGAGGAACCTGACCTAAAACGCGATCAGATTCATCTTCGATAAAAAAGTATTGTACGCCAGTTTTTTTTCCAAGTGCTACTAATTCTGCAATGGGAATTTGTCCTGTGCCGAGTACCACGCTGTGATTGATGTCTTGACTGCCTGATTTATCTCCGACTACCCCGTTTTTCATGTCTTTTAAATGCATGAGTTTAAAGGCTTTGGGATATTGTTTGAGCATTGCCATAGGATCGACGCCGCCGTGATAAATCCAAAAGGTATCCATCTCAAAATAAAAATCATCTGCTGACCTTATCATGTAGTCTAAAAGGGATCCACCGCTGGCATGCTCGCCAAATTCATATCCATGAGGATGGTATACTAGGGTGATGTCTTCTTTTTTTAAGAGCCTCCCTGCCTCATTCATGATACTTATGGCCTTATCGGCATCCTCAATAGAAAAGGGTTTTTCATGATCAATCCAAGCCACCATAGCGAATTTCGCACCGTAGAAGTTAGCCCGAGTAACCAAGGCTTCAAGGTTGTTTTGAAGTTCATTTAAATCAGTGCCCGTAGAGACCAAACTCAAACCAAATTCATCTAATAGTGCTTTGAAATCAGTCTCAGATAGTCCATAAGTGTTAGGCCCTCCTTCAACGGTTTGTAGTCCCCAACCTCTGATGTAAGAGAAGGCCTGAGAAACGTCATTAGAAAGCATGTCTCTTAAAGAATAGAGCTGAATTCCGTAATAAGGCGCATAGGCGTTGCTTATGGGCGCTTTTTTGGTTTCGTTTTGTTTGTTTTGTTGTTTACACGAGCTCAGCAGAATACTGCAGGCTAAAAACCCCCAAAAGAGTAGTCGATTATTTTTCACTGTTTTAACTGATTAGATTCATATTTTCATCCCATTCGGCTTCTGTATTTCGCGTACTTTGGTCAATACATTTTGCAAGCCATGCCTGGTCATAGGTAACATTGTGTTGGTCTAGTACTTCTTGAGGTACGCCGTCCCATACATTAGGTTGATTTCCAGAGTAGCCCAGCTCTTCGATTCCCAATTTTGAGGTGTAAAACCCGGTCATAGTCAAATTGCGCAACAAATTGAAAAACTGCACCGAGGCTGGTTGCTGGTGATCGGGAGTATCTGGCTTAGGATAAGCGATACCGTCTAAGATTTCTTTTTGGGCAGCTGTATCAGCTGCTGCAAACTCAGTATCGTTTTTGAGATTGCTCTGGCGATTTAACCAAGCCAACCCTCCTCTCAGAGGTAGCTGAAAATCTGGATAATCTTTAGCCATAAACTCAATGAAATCAGGCACCTCTGCATCAGTGGCAGATTTGTAGCCATCAGTGCCAGGTAAAATAAGATTGCAGACGGCCGCAAGGGTGGTCATTTCAGCTTCTGAAAAGTATTGCTCGCCCATGATTTTTTCGTCGTGAGCTGCTTCCTTAGGCGTTCTTCCATAAGATAACGGATTGGCCATTGGAATCTGAAGACTTTCTGCTTCTGCTGAGGGTGCACATGAATGAACGGCTAAGGCAGTTGCTCCAGCACCTAAAACTAGGGTTTGTATGGATTTTCTACGATTCATCATATGTTTTGTTTTTTAATTTCTTGAATGATATAATCTGACATTCTCCATGAGAGTGCCAAAATGGTCCAGGTTGGATTTTTGTCGGCTTGAGAGACAAATGGTCCTGCGTCTGCAATGAATACATTATCTGCATCGTGTAATTGCTGAAATTCATTAGTGACCGATTTTTTCTTGTTCTCACCCATACGCGTTGTACCCACCTCATGAATGATAAGTCCTGGGGCTGCGATACCGTAATCTTGGTCTGCACCTGGTTTTTCTCCAAGTGGAATGGCATCCATGGCATCAAAGAGTTCTTCGAAGGTATCGTGCATGTGCTTGACCTGCTTTTTCTCATAGTCAGTCCATTGGTAATTGAACTTGAGAACAGGAATACCCCACTCATCAACTGTTGACTCATCGATTTCGCAGTAGTTATTGTATTGAGGGATGGATTCTCCTCGACCTCCAAAGCCTACAATTGAGCCGTAGTATTTTTTGACGTCCTCTCTCAGATCGTTTCCGTATCCTCCAACAGGAAGGTTAAAATGCTTGTTGAGGTCGTTAGGGTTGAACCCAAAACCGTAGGAAGGCATTCCCATACCACCCCATACTTCGATGTGGTATCCTCTCGGGAAGTCTAATTTTTTATTGTCTAACCACCAAGGGGTATACACGTGCATTCCGCCTACACCGTCTTCGTTATAATTGGTTTTTCTGTTCATTAAACCAGGTAAGAAGGCAGCTCTTGAAGCTCCTGTGGAGTCGTGTACATAGCGACCCACTAAACCACTCGAGTTTCCTAAACCTTCAGGGTGTTGAGCGCTTTTGGAATTCAGTAAAATACGCGCAGTACTGCAGGCTGATGCTGCAAGAACTACTGTTTTACCTTTAATGCTGTATTCTTTGCGGTCATCTTTGTTGACAAATGAAACTCCGGTAGCTCGACCTTCATCATTGGTGTTTACCGCACGAACCATGGCGTTGACAAATAGTTTGACTTGCCCACCATTTTTTTGCGCTGGAAATATCAAACAGCTCCCGGCTGAGAAATCGGCATATACCGAACAAGAACGGCTACATTGACCGCAGTAAAAACAAATACCTCTTTCGTTGTTGATACGCTTGGTCAACATCGACATTCTTGAAGGATAAACAGGGATGTTCGCTTTTTGAGCTCCGCTTATGTAGAACAATTCGTGTAATCTTGGTTTTGGAGGCGGTAAGAAATACCCGTCAGGATCATTAGGCAGCCCTTCGTTTGTTCCAAAAACACCGATGAGTTTATCGACCTTGTCGTAATAGGGTTTTACGTCCTCGTATCCGATTGGCCAGTTGTCGCCCAAACCGTCTTGATCGTAGCGTTTGAAATCTTTGGGTCCAAACCGAAGTGAGATACGCCCCCAGTGATTGGTGCGGCCTCCTAGCATTCGAGATCTAAACCATCTAAAGTTGGAGTCTTCGTGATTGGTATAAGGTTCTCCATCGATGTCCCAGCCTCCATAGGCGGCATCAAAATCTCCAAAAGCCCTGTGTATACTTGAGCCACGTCGTGGGGACTCATAAGACCATTTCATTTGGGTCATTTGATCAGGGTCTGCAGGATCAAAAAATGGTCCAGCTTCGACCACTGCAATTTTTAGGCCTGCTTCTGATAGAACTTTGGTCGCCATTCCTCCGCCAGCACCAGAGCCGACGATAATGACATCAAATTCTTCATTGTTTTCAATAATTTGCATTTTCTATATGTCTTTTAGCTATAGTGTTCGTTTTAATCCAGAAAATTCCATTCTGTATTTTGAAGGCGTACAACCGTTTCTCTTCTTAAATGTACGATGAAAATTTGCAAGATTATAGAATCCACAATCTTGAGCAATTTCAGCAACGGCAGTATCTCCCTCGATTAGCAAGACTGCTGCTTTGACAAGTCGAATTTCATTGAGGTAATTGATAAAGGTTCTGCCTGTTGTTCTTTTCATGAATCGATTGAAGGTAATTTGAGACATATGCAATTCACTGGCCACCTCTTCAAGGGTTAATTTTCGCTGGTAATTGAATTCTAAAAAGTCATTTAGCTTTTCGAGTTCTTTACTTTTTTCATAGGTATAGATCGGGGCAGCTGTTGAAGAGAGAATGCGCTGATTTCTTGAAGTGGCCAAATCGTGTAAAATAGAGAGCATTTCTAGAAAGTAATCCATACCCTGCTGGTTATAAATTTGGATGAGCCTTGGCTTTACCGTATCAAAGGTTTCATTTGAAAATAAAATACCGTGCTGCGCACGTTGAAACATGTCTTTTATGGGGATAAAGATTTGACGATTTATAAGGGTGGCGTCAAATAGTGAAGGATGAAACTGCAAGGTAATTTCGTGAATTGGTTTTGTGGCGCAATGATGTTGTTCCCAGCAGTGACCTAAATTAGCTCCTACAAGAACGAGTTCTTTTGCTTTTATGGCTTCACTATGGTCACCAACTCTTCGCAATAAGCCCGTCGCATTTTCGATAAAATTCAGCTCAAATTCAGGATGTTGGTGAAAAGGCCAATCAAAATAATCCTTTAAACGGTCAAAGACTAGAAAGCAATCTTTTTTAGAAAGCTGAACAATTTCTTGATGTGCTCGAATCACAAGTACGGTTTTTTATTAGGTTAGTGACAAAAAAGTATATATTGAGCGTTGAAAATATGAGAATATTTGATATTAAACAAATTATAGAAATTACATTCTTAATCCGCTGTCTTGAATTTAAAAACGTGTATAATTTGTCTTTTTTTGAAAAAATACTATTGTTACTGTTTGATACAATAATGTAAATTTAAATTGTAAATCATGTAATGATCTTCAATAAATAAACAAAAGTGTATAAATGATTTAAAAAAGTATATGTATTCATGGACTTTTACAGATGTAAATCGACCACATTATTTGAATTAGAAATCGACAGTAAGGTCAAAGTTTAAGTTTAGTATTTTTACTCTTGATTTATACCGTACCAAAGCGTCCTTAGGGGCGCTTTTTATTTGGAGGTCTTAGTGTGGGTCTTAGTGGAGGTCTTTGTTATAGTATTTGAAAAGAGAGAGGCTAAGATAGAGCCTGTTGAATTCATGACGGGTCCAAAGAGGGTAGAGGCTAACCCATGGTTGTTAATTTCCCTAATTCAAGAGCGAGCCCTGTGGCGAGACCAGAGTTTTGCATGCCTACTTCTATGCATATGGTTCTAGTGTCTTCTTGTGAGAGCTTAAATAATTTGGCACAGTGAAAGCCTAAAAAATATCCGATAAGATTGTGCAAAAGCACAAATAGGAGTAAGGTGCCTCTAATCATCGCTAAGGTTTTTTGACCGAGTGCAGTACTAATCGCAATAATTATGGTAATACTTAGTTTTGCCGTCCACTCTAGGGCGGGTTTTAAGCGATTTAGATTGTTTTTTAAAAACGGATGTACGATGAGTCCTAGAGCAATTGGAACGACCACCATTTTAGTTGTGCTCACAAAAAGCGCCATGGGATCTACATCGATGTAGGTCTTTGCTAGAGCGAGTATTAAAAGTGGGGTAAATAAAGGTGCTAGTAATGTTGCACAGGCCGTAAGAGTCAGTGAGAGTGATAAGTTGCCTTTGGCCAAATAGGTCATGACATTTGAGGCCACGCCACTAGGAGAAGAGCCTACCAAAATAATACCTGCAGCTACCTCGGCAGGTAAATTACTGAAATAGGCCAAAACAGCACCCACTATAGGCATGATTAAAAACTGTAACAGTAGCCCAACTGCTATGGCCTTTGGGTTTTTGAGTATTTGAATGAACTCTGTTTTTTGCAATTGTACGCCCATAGCAAACATGATGAGCATGATCAGTGGGATGATCAGCGCCTTAGCTTCGAAGCCAAAAGGTTGGGCAAACGATGATGGAAATTGTAAACCCAGAATGACGGCTGCTGAAATCAGGGCGGTAAAGCCCAAGAGTTTTTTAAGTAGGAAACTACTCGGGTAGAAGGCAAAAATTAAAAACCCGATACTGAGTAGTATCGGGCCGTATGTTGTACATATTATCTGCATATTATCTGCTAAAAATACGCTTATACCATTTCTTTTGATGATTGTTGTTGTATGAATAACCGTATTTATAGCCATAGCTATAGCCATAACCATAACCGTAGTAATTATTCAGTTTTACATCGTTTAGCATGACGGCAACGTTTTTAAGTCGTTCTTCTTTGACCGCATCTAATACGAATTCAACAATACCTTTGTGTGTAAAACCAGCCCTCACTGTAAATAGCGTTAAATCAGAAAAATCTTGCATGATGGTTGTATCTGCCACAAGCATGGTTGGTGCGGTATCTAAAATGATGTAATCGTATACTCTACTGAGCTCGTCTAACATGAATTCTGCTCTTTCCGATCGCCATAACTCAGCAGGGTTTGGGGGTATACTACCCGATGGTATTACATTCAGCTTTGGGTGAAAGGTTGACTTAATAATAAGGGATTCTAAATTATCGTTTTGTTTTGATAAGTAGTCAGAAATACCATCCATACGTTTTAAGGTACGGTCGTAGCGTTGTAACTGTGGGTTTCGTAAATCTGCGCCTAATAGCAGTACTTTTTTATCAAGATTCGCCAGTGTAATTGCTAGGTTGGTCGCTGTAAAGGTTTTACCCTCGCCCTTTACCGTTGAGGTGACAATAATCCGTAATGCCTTGTCTGTCTGTTTTTTATTTAATACAAACTGCAGGTTTGACATTAGAATACGACAGGCTTCAGCGAGTTGTGAACGGTCGTTGTCAGCATCGATAATTTCAGCTTCACCTTTAGGTATAGAGGGGAGTTCACCTACAACCGGAATTTTACCTTTGATGATTTTGTCGAGTTCTTCTCTTGAATTCACTTTAGTGTTTAGCGCATCTCTAGTGATGACAAAGCCAACGGGTAGAATTGCACCTAGCAGTACTGCAGCCAAATAAATGATGTTTTTCTTGGGTGCAATTGGAATTTCTTGGGTGTAGGCGTAATCAACAATTTTGGCCTTAGGCGCTGTAACAGCTAAATTCAGAGAGTTTTCTTCTCTTTTTTGAAGTAAAAAGAGGTAGAGTGTTTCTTTGATGTTTTGTTGACGTTCAATGCCACGGTAGACACGTTCTTTTTCGGGTACTGAGGCAATTTGAGAGCCGATCAGTCGTGACTGTCGATTGAGCTCTTTTATGTTGATTTGAAGATTTGATTTGAGTCGCTGTAGCGATTGTATGACATTGTCTTTAATAGCAGTAATTTGACTGCTAATTCGAACAACGATAGGGTTTTTTGCAGTTGACCCCGCAAGCAGTCGATTTTTTTCGAGTACCAATTCGTTGTACTCTGAAATGACGTTATTTACATTAGCTTCCTCAATACCAAGGTTAGCGGGCAGTAGATTAGTCGCTTCATCTTTTTCGACATAATCTAAAAGAGAGTTTACCAATTCTAATTGTGTGCCTACATTTTGTTTTAATTTATTGTACTCTGCGGCGTTATTTACAAATAAACTCGATTCGGTTACAATATCTGTTAGGGCATTTTCTGATTTAAAGGTTTCTTTACCTGATTCTACCAATTCTAATTCATTGTTAATGATAACTAAACGCTCGTCTATAAAGTCTGCTGTCGATGTAGCCACCAGGTTTTTGTCTTCAATGGCTTGTCTGTTGTACTCAATAATGAGCTGATCGATAATGTCTCTGGCCTTTTGAGGTACAGGATACTCGTAGTTAATTGAAATCAGACTAGCATCTTTGTTAGCTAATGAAATACTTATATTTTCAAGTAATGCAGATGCGGTTTTTTCAACAGAATTGAACTGAACAAAATAGGTGGTGTTATCGCCTATTTTAATTTCATCATTTCGACTCACTATTAATTCGCCAAAATCAAATGCTGTGATGATATCGTAAGAGGTTTGTATGACTTCATCATTGCCAGTATTTGTTATCAGTACGTAGTCATCTTTCTCTTCAACTTTATAGGTTCTCAATTCTGAGAGTTTTGTTGAATTTATTTTTTCCTCGTCTAAATAAATTGATTTTACTAAAAAAGGTCCGTTGATGTATGATTCTGACAGTTTAATTCTACCTTCCTGTAGATAAATCATATTTAGGTTTAATCTTTTAACGACTTCGTTCGCAAGTGTTCTTGATTTTAGTATACCGATTTCATTTTCGATTTCAGAAGAATTTAAACCTGAGAATACATCAAGATCTACAAAGCCTTCTAGGCTTCCTTTGTTTGCACCTTTACCATCTTCGTCTTTGATAAGAATAGTGGCTGAGGTGCTGTAGACTGACACAGTATATCTAAAGTAGGTAAAGGCCATACCTAGGGCTACAATTATAAATAATACAATGTAAGGCCAAAGCCAGCTGTATTTTTCAATTAGTTTTCTGATGTCGATTACATCTTCTTCTAAAAATTCGGGTTGATTTGTATTGTTCATGGTTTATTTAACGCGTAATTAAAATAGTCAGTGAGATAAGGGCTGATAATATGGAGATATAAACTTGGGAATTTCTAGTATAAGATGCACGGAGGTAGTTGCTCTTCGGCTCAACATAGATTACATCGTTTTGTCTAAGCATATAGAAGGGTGATGATAGCGTGTTTGAATCGGTCAAATCTAGGTATTTGTACTGTTTGGTGTTGTTTTCAGCTTGGCGTATAACTAGTACATTTTTACGTTCACCAAAAATGGTGAGGTCTCCCGCTAAACCCAGAGCTTGAGGTAGGGTAAGGTATTCATCACGAACGTCATAAGTACCAGGATTTTTGACCTCGCCAAGCACTGAGACTTGAAAGTTTAGAATGCGCACGTTAACAATAGGGTCTTGAACGTATTCACTTATTTTAATTTTAAGTACTGACTGTAATTCTTGCCTTGATAAGCCTGCTACTGGCACAGTACCCAATATGGGAAACTCAATATTACCCTCACTGTCTACCAAGTAATTTTGAAGAGCTTGTTGGTTTTGATTGAATTGTATTTCAGATGCTGCAAGACCTGTTCGTGTACCAAGTATGGTTAGATTAAAAGGAGCTGCTGCTTCTTGTTCAAGAGCAGAGACAGTAATTGAAATTAGATCATTAGACTTAATACTTAAATTTTTTGGTATTTCTGAGGAGCTGATACTATTGTTTTCGGTATTTTGAAGTTGAAGATTTTGAAAGTACACAATTTCAGATTTTGATACGCCGCAGGAGCTCAAAATTACTGAGAAAATTAAAAGAAAGATTTGGTTTTTTAATGGGGTCATGATAAGTGATTTGTTAGTGCAAAAATGCACAAATTTTAGGAATTTTTTGAGCTGTAAAATTAATGATTAAAATTGCGTAAGATATCGGCTAAGCGCGGAACAGACTTTTGAAATTTCCTGGCGGCCGGTAATTGAGAATCATAGCTGTATTTGTATCTAAATTCTTCTGTTGTTCTCAGCAGCACTTTTTTATGTTTGGCGATAACCCCGGGGAAGAGTTGACAGGCAAATTGAAAACCCGCTGAACTCCCAAAGTCAGTACTTGCAACATAAAGCCCATATTCTGCCCGGTCAAAACGTCTGGTAAGATCTAGTCGAAAACCGAAATCTTCAAAAAGCCACCTGCCTGCTGAAAGACGCAGACTTAGATTTTCAAATGGCATCTGGTATTCTGCATCTGCAATTAGACTTAAACTCGAAAAATTACGAGTGGTGTATCTAAAACCATCAAATCGATAAAAGCCTGTGTAGGAAGTTTCAAAGCCGTAACTAAAGTTTGAAAATAAGGTCTGATGTCTGTATTCAAAGTCAAAGCCATAGCGGTCTACAAAAAATAAGCCTGTACTAACTGCAATATAATCTGATGGGCTAAGTTTTTTCATAAAGTTCAGCATACTAGGAGCAGGTCTAATGGCTCCACTCTGATTGTCTAAATTGTTTTGAACGGGAACCTCTAAACCTCCAATAAAACTAAGACCTGAGGCGAGATAAATTCGGCTATCGAAAATCATACCTAGCTTTACTTCATAAGGATCGGTAAAATAGCCAAAACGTGTTCTTACATTGGGCTGTAGTCGAATCTGAAATTGTTTTTGATTATTTTTTACTCTTAATTTTTCAGGTAAAAAATAAGTGCCTTTGTTGATAAAGCCCATTATGGGCATGTGGTGGTAGGTAATCACCTTAGCAAAGGGTAAGTCTTCTGAATATTCATTGAGTTTGTTAAAGCTTGATAATGGGTTTCTTAAAGCCTGGTGTTCAACGTAGACTATTTTATCATCTTCTATAATTTGGTCAAAACCTTCTTGGAGTAATTTTTCGTATTGACACAATGAGATTATAGGCCACATTAGCGTAATGAAAAAGATGATATTTTTAAAAATTGCTCTAGGCATTATTCAAGGCTAAAATGTGAAGATAAGGTTAAACTCATTGCTTTAAATTCAAATGAATTTAGTTGAATGATAAAAAAATCATGCTTGTAAAATATACCTGTATTTATGGTGTTGGTGTTGTATTCTGTTGTTATACCTAGATTATCACTTAATTGGTAAGAGGCGCCACCGAAAAAGCCTACGAGATAGTCATTACCTTGGGGGGCGTCTTTGGCTTCAAATTTTATAGATCTAAAGAGATTACTGTTATCATCTGTTTGCATCTGATAGGGAGACCCATAACCCAAGCTCAATTTTAAGTTGCCTAATGTTTTGGTAGCCACGATATAATCGTGGTTTACAACAGGGGCTTGACTAAAAGGCACAGTCACGCCTAAGACTAGGCTTGGTTGTTTATCATTTTCTTTTAGCAGTCGAAATCGAGCATCCATATGTCTGTCACCGATTCCAATACGATCTTTAATTTCAAGACGCTGGGTGAGATTGAAGCCTACTTCAAAAAAAGAAGTAAACTGCGCTCTAAAGCCCACGATACGCGCTCTGTTTTTTGGAGCTTCTAAATTGGTGCGAAAAAGATCTGATGCGTAAGCGTCGGGCACAAAAGCATATGAAACACCAAAAGATTTATTTTCAAACCACTCTGCAGTTGGAATACTTACTAGACCAGGTTTACCGTAAACAGAAACTTGCGCCTTCAAATATTGGAATGTGGCCAATACAAAAAGCGCAAGTTGTATAATTTGAAAGGAGCGCAAGAAATTATCCTCCCTGGTTGTGACAAGTTTCGAAAGATGAATCTCTGACAGCTTTAGCCTCAGCAATTGCTGCTGAGAAGTCTGCCTCTATTTGATTAACATTCGCGTTATATCTGTTTTCAATAGCCTCAATCTCTTCTGCTTCTAATTGATCAACGTATGCTAGAGCCTGAGTCTTGTAGAGTTCTAAAAGGTACTTACCTACTACTAAATAAGCATGTGCTAACTGAAGAATAGCTTGCTGCTGATCTATATCAGTAAGATTTGCAGCAGCAGTGATAAGAGCAGAAGCATTAGTATTAAGAGCTTCAATACCTGACTCGTAATCTGCATTTATTTGTTGAATACGCGCCGTATTTCTTGTGCCAGCTTGCTGTAGTCTTGAATTATAGTTAGAAGTTACTGTTGCAAGGGCTAAATCTCTTTGCTCAACGGCCGGTGCTATCTTTTCTTGATACAAGGTTTCGGCAGCCACATAACAAGTTGCGTCACCAGGATATCCTGCAAAATCATCTGCAGACACCCCTTGAATATCAGGTATTGATAAAGCCATTTTTCCAGAACCTCCCAAAGTATACTCAACCGAAGGCATGTAGGCGCTTAGATCTCTGCTTGAACCGTAAAGCGCTATGATAGATTGTGCTAGTGCTTCTTGTTCAGTAGTCAGTGAACCAGCTAAAAAGCTGTCAATCGCTGCTTGATCAAGAGCTGCTGCCGCTTCTAAATCTGCGGTACTAAAGTAATTGGATACGATTTCTTCTACATCTGCAATAACCCCATCTGTCGTTGCATCTGTAGTTCCATCAGTGATGTCAGTGATGAGAGCAGCAAATTCTGAAGTTTCAGAAGTAATTGTAGCAGCATCTACATTTTCAATCGGTAAATCAGGATCTGCTGGCGTGTTCACTGCACCTACTTCAACATTGTCAAAGGCGTCAGTGAAATCATAAGTGACAATTTGTATATCGTCATCTTTACAAGATGCTAATACCAATAAAAGTGCTGTACATAATGCTGCTGCGTTATATTGTGTTTTAAAAATGGTCATTTGTTTCTATATTATCGTTAAATACAAAATAACAAAAATTATGTAAGAAAAGTAAGCGTTCTTGTCGAGAATATGGGCATTTCAACCTAAATATTTTGAATATCAAAACTGTAATATCTCAGGCAACACTTAATTTGAGTCTATATCATATTTTATCCATACGCTTATTGAATTTTTAGTTTAACATCAGTAGAACACCTATTTTTGCCTTAAACTGGTATAATACAACATGACGAATTCAGGACAAATAGAGCTCATGGCTCCTGCTGGAAATTTTGAATCACTTAAAGCCGCTATAGACAACGGTGCTGACTCTGTTTATTTTGGGGTAGATCAGCTCAATATGCGCGCAAGAGCGAGTATCAATTTTACCCTTGATGACTTGCCTCAAATTGTCAAGCGTTGTGAGCCAAAACAGGTGCGTACCTACTTGACTTTGAACACCATTATTTACGATCACGATTTATCGGTCATCAAGACTTTGCTTGATGCAGCAAAAGCAGCCAATATTACTGCAGTAATCGCGATGGATCAGGCCGTAATTGCTTATGCTAAACAAATAGGAATTGAAATTCATATTTCTACTCAAATTAATATTACCAATATTGAAACGGTTAAGTTTTATGCCCTTTTTGCAGATACCATGGTGATGAGTAGAGAACTTAGTTTACGACAGGTCAAAAAAATTGTCGAACAAATCGAAAAAGAAGACGTAAGAGGCCCTTCTGGAAACTTAGTAGAGGTTGAGATCTTTGGTCATGGAGCACTTTGTATGGCCGTTTCTGGTAAGTGCTATTTAAGCCTACATTCTCATAATTCATCTGCGAATCGAGGAGCATGCAAACAGAATTGTCGAAAAAAATATACGGTCATCGATCAAGAAAGTGGTTTTGAGATTGAAGTAGATAACGAATTTATGATGTCTCCTAAAGATTTATGTACCCTTGATTTTTTAGATCAAGTCATTGATACAGGTGTCAAGGTTTTAAAAATTGAAGGTCGTGGTAGGGCACCTGAGTACGTGGCAACCGTAATACGAACCTATCGAGAAGCCATCGATGCTTATTATGAGGGTTCTTTTTCAAAACAAAAGGTTATTGAGTGGATGAAAGAGTTACATAAGGTGTACAATCGTGGATTTTGGAGTGGCTATTACCTGGGTCAAAAACTAGGGGAGTGGAGCGAGGCTAATGGTTCTAAGGCTACACAAAAGAAAGTTTATATCGGTAAAGGCGTGCATTACTTTCCGAAATCAAGCATTGGAGAGTTTAAAGTAGAAGCCTACGATCTTAAAATAGGGGATAACATACTCGTTACTGGCCCAACAACAGGCGTCGAAGAGTTTGAGCTCACTGAAATGCTAGTGAATGACAAGGGCGAAAATCAAGCGATTAAGGGAGATTCTATTACCATTCCTTTAAAATTTAGACTCCGACAATCTGATAAACTCTATAAGATTGTAAAGACCGAATACGCGGCTGAAAAAGTAAGACCTTAAGTTATGGTTGTAGTTACGCTTCAACGCCAAAAGTGTAT